>ERZ780177.143-NODE-143-length-76864-cov-36.379005_pt1 | contig 76864 bp, 55 predicted proteins | sample MGYA00510973_ERZ780177 | MGnify/ENA primary metagenome ERZ780177 (study PRJEB29588, sample SAMEA2144396) | human gut metagenome | biome: human gut; feature: human-associated habitat; material: faeces | place: Denmark | collected 2008/2010 ...
GTATTATGCCCTTGAAGGGCAAGTGCATACCACGCGTTCAACGCGTGGTTTTGATATTTCCTTGAAATCAAATTTAACATTTACGCTGTCCATCGTCTTACTTCGTCTGAACCTCGTCATAATACGCTCCTCTATGCCGTCAAACGAGCTTTTGTCCGCATCAAGCAACAAAAGAAGATACTGGCTTCTGCTGTAGCGTGTATATACATCTCTCATTCTCAGCGAATTATTTATGCTGAACGAAATTTTATCCATTGCCTTTTCAAGCAGTTTTATATCCTTAAGTTCATTTTTACTGCTGTCAACCGCAGAAACAAGGCAGATAGACAGCTTGCTCTCGATTCTTTGACTTTCACGCTTGTACAGGCGGAATATGTATTTGAATATTTCGTACTGGCAGTAAAAAACGCCTTTTTGCTCCTTGCTGTCATCGACCGTGAGATCGCCTATTACCGCATCGAGATTATTCTGTACATCATTTCTTGGCTTTACCGTAAGCTCGTAAAGCTCGGTGAGGTGAGCGCCCGGTGCGGCACCGTACTGCTCCATAAGATATGCACGGATATAATCATACTGCTTTGCGGCACGCTCATATTCACCCATTGCCACAAATGCACGGATAAGGTTTGCGTGCATCTTTTCGTCAGACTGGTCAAGCATTGTTGCACGCTCACAAAGCGTTATTATTTCGGAAAATTTGCCCATAGGGTAGAGTAGCTGAGCGCATTTGTCCACAGCGGAATTATAAAGTGCATGGAAATATACGTTTATAGGCTGTACCCACGTTTCTCCGACAGCTCCTGCAAGATAGCCGCTGTTGTAAAGGGCGATAGCCTTTTTATACATACTTATGCGTCTTGTTCTGGAAAGCGACTCGTCCTCGGCTTTATCTATATATTCCTTGAATTTTGTCGAATCAATAACGCATTCATCGCTTTCAATAAAGGCATATGAACTGTGACTGCCTGCTATGAGTTTACCACCGCCGGGTATCATCTCGTCAAGCACCGCTCTTGTTCTGTGTACAAGCGTCTTAAGCGCATTGGCAGGATTTCTGCTGTCCGACCACAACAGGTCGATTAGCTCGTTCTGGGTTATTTCTCTGCCTCGCTGTGCAATAAGATATTCAAGAAGTAAAATCATCTTTGAGCCTCTGTACTCGTTTTCGCACAGACGCTTGTCACGGTATGATATTGAAAACTGACCGAACATAGTAATATGTATCTTATTCGGCATTTTTTCACCTCCCTGTTTTTTCTTTCGTCTTAACGTATGCTTTAATGAAATTTTACGCTAAAGTGTTAAAATGATTTAAGCAAAATTCAAATTTTCTGACGGATGTTATGCAACAAGCGTTGCATTGTTGGCGATTTGTGTAAATACGATGTTATATTCTGTAAATAACATTTACAGAAATAACTAATATCGTGTAAATATGCACAATTTGCCTGACGAAATGTTGAAACAACTATTGTATAAGTAGAAATATGGCGGCGATTCCGGCTACTGTTCGCAATGTAACCGAAATGTAACCGTACTGTGGCATAATATGCTTGTAAGGTTGAGATGTAGATTTGAGATGATGTCTACCTCACGTTTTTACTTTTCTTTCCGTCATGAGAAACAGCGTACAGCAGCAGAGGTTGCAGTGATGCTGTTTTTCTTTTTGTGTGGAAAGCGGTTTACAGGCAGGCTCTTTTGAGCCTGCCTTTTTGCGTTTTACGAAAATCTGAATATTACTTCAGATTTTCGTAAATTATATCAGGTTACTTGGTATAAATGAGTTAAGTTCATCAATAGGATATGGCGTATCGCACATACAAACAATGCCGCCGTAACTTCTTTCAAGCGATGCTTTATCTATAAGTTCATATTTTTTGACTTCCTTGCGGTCGGGATTTGCCGACTTCTTCACTTCAAGAGGGTGAATTTTTCCGTCACACTCGGCGATTATATCTATTTCTTTGGCATTGGAATCACGGTAATAGTACAAATTAGATTTCTTTTTACCGTAAGCATAGCTTCTTATCAGTTCATTGACAACGTAATTTTCATAGTAATGTCCGCTTGCCGCACCGTTCATCAATGTGTCTTTTGTCAGCCACATCGATAGGAAGGCACATAAGCCTGTGTCGCAGAAATACAGTTTAGGTGTTTTGGTAAGCCGTTTCAGTTCATTATTTGAATACGGATGAAGAAGATATATTATGCCAAGTCCCTGTAACAGCTGTACCCACTCCTTAGCAGTCGGCTCTGAAATATCTGCCGACTGTGCAAGATTGGAATAATTGACCTGTTCTGCTGTGAGTGCCGCACAGGTTCTGAGCATTTTCAGAAATCTTGCCGAATCGGTTACTCCGCCCGCCTCGGCAACATCACGCATGAGATAGGTATCAACATATGAGTTGAAATACTCCTGCCGCATTTCTTCGTCAGCCTGTTGAACACGGGGCATACCGCCACGCCATATATGTTCAAATACGTCAGAAATATTGTTCGGATTGGTTTTGTTCTGCCTTTTGCAGAGCTCTTCAAATGAAAAATCAAGCGGTTCATCAAAAATTATACCGCTTTTTTCTCTTTGCGAAAGGCTGTATAAACTCAGTATTCCAATGCGACCCGCAAGCGTTTCACGGACATTTTTCATCATATCGTACTGCTGTGAGCCTGTAAGCCAGAACTGACCGTATTCTTCGCTGCTGTCACATATCACCTTTATACGCTCGAAAAGCTGTGGGGCATACTGTACCTCATCAATTATCACAGGTGGCTTGTATTTCTGAAAGAACAAAGCCGGATCGCTTTGCGCAAGTTCCCTTGCCATTATATCGTCAAGGCTTACATACGTTCTGTCAGTGCCATCCGCAAGCTTTTTCAGCATAGTGGTTTTTCCGACCTGTCTTGCTCCCGTCACAAGAACCACCTTGAAAAAATTGCTCATTTCACGGAATTTACGTTCCGCTTCACGCTTGATATATTCCATTTGTGCGACACCTCTTACGATTGATTTACGAAAATCTAAGATTTACTTTATTTTATCATAATTTTGTTCCGCAGTCAAGAAAATGTGTCTTGTTTTTATGAAATTCTAAACTAAACTTTATATTTTCATAAATTTTACTTATCTTCTCCGATTTTTCTGAGCATTATATCGGGGTGAGATGCGTGCTTGATAAGCTCGCTCTTGCTTATCTGCTTATTTCTGTACATATGCATAAGATAGGAGTCCATAGTAAACATACCCGATTCGCCTGACGCTGTGATAACGGTGTCTATCTGGTGGGTCTTTGCCTCTCTTATCATATTTCGTATAGCGTTGTTGCACTTCATAATTTCAAAAGCAGGACGCAGTATTCCGTCTTCGCAGGGGATAAGCTGCTGAGATATTACCGAGCATAAAAGCTGAGAAAGCTGGATACGAACCTGCTGCTGCTGGCTCGGCGGGAAAATATCAATAATTCTGTCTATCGTATTCTGTGCTCCGACAGAGTGCAGAGTGGAGATAACAAGGTGACCTGTTTCGGCGGCTGTAAGCGCTGTGCTTATCGTTTCATAGTCACGCATTTCGCCGAGAAGTATTACATCGGGGGATTGACGCAGGCAGGCTCTCAGCGCCACTATGTAGCTCTTGCTGTCGCTGTTTATTTCACGCTGGCTTATTATGCTCTTTTTGTTCTTGTGAAGATACTCTATAGGGTCTTCCAGTGTGATTATATGGCTGTTTCTCTGCTTGTTGATTTCATCTATTATGCAGGCGAGCGTTGTGGATTTACCGCCGCCTGCGGGACCTGTGACAAGCACAAGACCTTTTGTTCTTGCTACTGTATCGGTTATGACCTCCTGCGGAATGTTAAGCTCCTTGTAATCGGGTATATCAAACTCAACTACACGGATGACCGCCGCCATACTTCCTCTTTGCTTATACGCACTTATACGGAAACGGCTTAGCCCCTTTACAGATACGGAAAAATCGTCATCGCCCGTTTCCTCGTACTTTGAAATATCTCTGCCTGCAAGGCGGTATATCTCTTTTACCAGCCTTTCCGCTTCGGCAGGAAGTATTATATCGTCGCTTTCTTTTGTGATTATACCGTTTTCTTTATACGACACGGCAAGCCCCGATATGAGAAATATATCGGAGGCTTTCTTTTCGACTGCACCTTTCAGTATTTCCATCAGTTCCATATTTTTATTCCTTTCATATCGGTAAACTTTCGCCGTTCCATATCGGCAATGAGTTTTCTTCTTCGTAATAATTGTTGTTTACTGTTTTCCAGCCCGTAACGCTGAGTGTTCCGTCGCTGTACCGCACTTTGCACACAAGCTTGCTCTGACTGTTTATATTCTCGCTCCATGAGAATGTCAACACCTGATCGCCACGTCCTCCGCCGCTTGCTTCAAAGCCCTGCTCCGTCGCCGCTGCGGATATATCTATTATCGTTTCGTCGCTTACAAGTTCATACAGTTTATCCAGTCTTTCAGTCGCCTTTACATCGGCGGCATAATATTCTTCCTGTGCTTTGCTGAGCTTTTTTGCTCTGTCAAGATCCTGCCTTACAGTTACAAGACACAGAACCGAAAGAATTACCGTTGCAAGTACCACGAATATAACGAGCAACGATGACATTCCCACGCTGTTAAGGCTTTTTCTGCCGGATTTACTTTTACCGTTATTCAAGGTCAACCCTCCTTGCACCGGTTATAGTGATGTATGTATATTTGCTGTCATATGCGGTAATATCAAGATACCGGATACTGCCGTCAATGCGCTCTGATAACTTTATCTCAATATTGCCGTCTGCATACAGCTTTTCAAGGTCTGCGATATCCGTTCCGCTCTTGTAGCGCTCTGCTATGTCGGCGGTCTTTATCTGGGCGTCCGACAAACGTTCGGCATATCTCATCTCACTTGCCGCTATTCCCACGACCCTGACGCAAGCAGCCGCACAGACCGCAAATACAGCTATTACTATCAGCAGTTCAACCAGGAATGCACCGTTTCTGGAACGTCTTTTCGTACTCATACGCCGACCGCCTTTCCGCCGTGCAGGCTGTAATGTGATGAAGTCGTAACACCGTCGCACGTTACGGTAAAGCAAATGGTTCTGCCGTCCGTTTCGGCGGTAAAGTTTTCGGCGGGCAGAAGTGTGTTGCCGCCGTCTTCACTGAACGGTGCATCATAAGACACAAACAGTTCTTTCAGCTCTCCGCCGTATGCGTATATATATGTTATGTACTTCTCGCCGTCTATCGTATCTGCAAAGCTTATGTACTGCGTATCTCCGGATTTTCCGACCGTTATATCCGAATCGTTATAGCTTCTCAGCTTCTGGAGTATAAGCGTCTGTGCGGTAGCTATATCAAAGCGCTTGCCGATATCATCGCCGAGCCTTTTATATACGCTTGCAAATGCAAGTACCGACGCCAAAAGACAGCATACGAACAATACGAATACAGTCAGCACAAAAACCATATCAATACCGCTTTTATTCGATTTTATCGTTTTTGAACGACTACGGAACATATTGTCCTCCTATTTTGATATAACTCTGATATCAGGCATTATATTTGATGAAATCGGACTGTAATGCACAATGCACTCGTTTTCATCAATATGCAGATTGTAATTGTCTATAAGATATTGCAGGTTATCGGGATAAAACCCTTCCACCGCATAGCACTCGGTCGCCGCATGGCGCACACCGCTTTCTACAATATTGAGGTTTTCGCTTTTGCGGCTGTTGTTGCTGTCGGTTATCGATACAGCAGTTATGGCAACTGCCGCCGCCGAAAGCAATACTGCCATTATCGCATCGCGTACTATGTAAAATGCACTTGTATGCTTTCTCATTTTTGTCACCCTATAACTGTCATAACGCCCATCAGCGGTATCATTACCGACAGGAGTATAAATCCTACTGCCACTGCCATTATGATAACCATAGTCGGCTCAAACCTTGCCACTGCGTTCTGGATAACGGCGGAAACCTTCTTTTCCGCATTGTCTGCGATCGTTGCCATAGTTTTGTCAAGTGTACCTGTACTGAACGCTATGCTTATCATTCTCATATTGACTGCCGAGAAAATTCCGGTTTCGCTCAGTGCCTCAACAAATGCCTTTCCGTCTGTCATCTTTTTACGGCACTCGGTAAGTTTTTCTCGCATATAGTCATTTTCAAGCAGATTTTCGCACATATCCAGAGATTCGTCAATATCCATACCGCTTGAAAGAGTCATGGACAGAGCCGCAGAAAATCTTGCGGCATATAAAGTCTTTGCCGTTTTCGTATGTGAAACTGCATGAATGACAGCTTTTCTGAACGGTCTGACAAGATTGTAAAGCAATACGCCGAGTATTATGATAAATGCCAGTGTTCCTATTATGAACACCGCAACATTGCTTATAACACCGCCTGTGTTCATTATCCACTGCGCACTTTCCGGGAGCGTAAGTCCGAGCTGTGCAAAAACATCTGCAAATATCGGCAGCACATACACCGACAGCAGTATGATCACTGCAAATACAACTATAAGCAGTATGGCAGGGTATGTGACCGCACTTTTTACCGATATGCTTATTTCTTCTATCCCTGCATAATACTCAGAAAGCGACGCAAATACCGTGTCGAGTCTGCCTGTGGTTTCGCCGACTTCAAGCATTTTCAGAAAATAGTTCGGGAATGCGCCCGTTTTTGCAAAAGCCTTTGTGATACTGCTTCCTTGTTCGACAGAGCCGAGTATCTTTTCCAGCAGAGCCGCCTTGCGCTTGTCTTCATCATCCTGAAGAATAACCAGTATCCCGTCGGTTATCGTAAGTCCCGAACTTACAACCGATGCAAGCTCGGAGCAGAGTATTGAAATATCCTCATTTGAAAGATAATGTTTCTTGCTCATTTTTCCCTCCGTATCAATAGTAGTACATTACCGAATAGTTACTGCCGTTTGAAATAAAATCAACAGTATTTTTGTAATCGGCGTCATCCTTTGCACTTGCCGCAAAGGTCGGATCCATCCGGTTCCAGCTGTTGCCGTCAAAATAGATATATCCGTCTATCCATCCGCTACCGTCAACATAGACGCTTATCCATGCGTGGTATATGTCGCCTGCGTATCCGACAACAACTTTTGTCGGTATCTTCTGTGAGCGGAGCATTGCCGCCATCAGTGAGGCATAATCAAAGCATATTCCGCTTTTATTTGCGAGCACTGTATCCGGAACCGGTATATATCCGTTAGCGCCGTTTTCGGCAGTGGAAACATAGCTGATATTATTTATCACATAGTCGTATATTGCCGCCGTCTTTGCAATTGTATCCTTGTTTCCGCCGCAGAGCTTTGACGAAAGTGCTACACAGGAAGAACCTGCATCGTACATACAGAACTGGTTCGGGGTGAGGAAAGGCAGGAAGCTGTCTGCTACCGATACACTCAGCGACTGCTTGAACATTACCGTACCCTTGCCCGCACTCGTGACTTTCAGCACGTTTACCGTGTACTTGCCGCTGCCCTCTGTCAGCGGTATTACTTCGTAATTTCCCGAACTGTTAAGCTGGAATGTATAGCGGACGTTTATATCATCGGCGTTTACAAGTATTCTGTAACTGCCGCTCATAGCTTTTTTCAGCCTTATCATCAGATAACCCTGCGATGAATTTGATGCGTCTATAAGTGCGTCATCGTTGCTGTAAACCTTGACCCCGTCTGCTGTCGGAGTGATTATATACGACGGTGACGGTTCGGTCTGAGGAGGCTTGGTCTGTGGTGGGTCGGTCTCAGGCGCTTTTGTAGTCGGCGTAGCGGTCTGCGGCTCAGTCTTAGGCGCTTCGGTGTCGGGCGCTTTAGTCGTTTTCGGTGTGGTGTCGGTCGGCGCAGTCGTTGTCTGTTTTGTTGTGGTGGTTGTTTTGGCGGTTTGTTCAGATTTAGCCGATGTTGTTATCTCGGGTGTTGTCTGTGATGTTGTGGCAGTTTTTACTGTCGTGATTACTGACGTGCTTGTGTCTGCAGACGATGCGGTTTGTCCGTCGCCGCTACAGCCGCCGAGAACGGCACACAGTGCGATCAACCCGAATGCAATAACCGCAGTCAGCCTATAGCTTTTCATATGCCGCCCCCTTCCGGAATACAAAAATTACATATAGTTTAAGTATAGCACAAATGAGAGAAAATGTCTATTAAAAAGCCACGATTTTTACATCGTGGCTTCAAGTTCATATACAATTATATATTCTCTGCTATCTTGTCGCCCATCTCCGAGCAGGACAGCTTTGTCATACCCTCGCTCATAATATCGCCTGTGCGGAAACTGTCCTTCAACACCTTGCTTACCGCATTTTCAACTGCGTCAGCTTCCTTCACCATATCAAAGCTGTAACGGAGCATCATTGCGGCTGAAAGTATGGTAGCTATCGGGTTTGCCTTGTTCTGACCTGCAATGTCGGGAGCAGAACCGCCACTCGGCTCATACAGACCGAACTTTGTTTCGTTCATGCTGGCAGAGGGGAGCATACCGATAGAGCCTGTGATCATGCTTGCCTCGTCTGACAGAATATCACCGAACATATTTTCCGTTACCATAACGTCAAACTGTGCAGGGTCCTTTACAAGCTGCATTGCGCTGTTGTCAACAAGCATATGTTCAAGAGTGACCTCGGGATAATCCTTTGCCACTTCGGTAACGACCTTTCTCCACAGCCTTGAAGAATCAAGAACGTTAGCCTTATCAACGCTTGTTACTTTCTTTCTTCGCTTCATTGCAACATCAAATGCCTTGATTGCGATTCTGCGGATCTCGTCCTCGCTGTATGTAAGCGTGTCGGTAGCTGTCATAACGCCGTTTACTTCTTCCGTCTTTCTTGCGCCGAAGTAAAGACCGCCGGTAAGCTCACGCATAATGAGCATATCGAAGCCCTTAGCGCTAATTTCCGTCTTTAAGGGGCAAGCGCCTGCAAGCTCCGGATAAAGCAGACAGGGGCGAAGATTTGCGAACAGTCCGAGCGCTTTTCTTATACCGAGCAGACCTGCCTCGGGACGCAGATTTGCAGGGAGCTTATACCACGGCGATGTTGTCGTATCACCGCCGATAGAGCCCATAAGCACAGCGTCTGACGCTTTGCAGGCGGCTATCGTTTCATCGGTCAGAGGTACTCCGTTTGCGTCAATTGAGCATCCGCCCATAAGAAGCTGTGTGTAGTTGAACTTGTGACCGAACTTTTCTGCCACCTTATCAAGTACCTTCATGCTTTCGGTAACTATCTCAGGACCTATTCCGTCGCCCTTGATAACGGCAATATTCTTTTCCATAGGTAATATCCTTTCTCTGAGCTTAAAGCTCTATTTTGTATAAAGCGGATTTTCCCTCCGCCTTTTCAAAGCCGAATTTTATAAGAAAGCGTTCTGCCGCTTCGTTATCGGGAGTAGCTACGGCATATTTATAGCCGTCTGCACGCATTGTTCTGAGCGTGTGGTTCAGCAGTTTTCTGGCAACGCCGTAATGCCGTTTATCCTCACGGACAAACAGTTTTTCAAGTACGACTTCGCCGCTTATGCTGTCCTGCTTTTCTGTTGTTATGCAGACAGCACACAACTCATCGTCCGTATACAGTCCGAAACCGTGCAGTTTTACCGATATATCGCTATAGCCCTGCTCCTGCAGTTCGTTGTCGGATAACGCTTTTATATCTACCCTCATAGCATAACGCTTTCTGCGGCCTTACTTCTTTAAAGAGTTCAGCAGACCGCCCTTGTTGATTATATCTTTGATAAATTCGGGGAAAGGCTCAGCCTTGTATGTACAGCCCTTTGTCACATTTGTGATAACTCCCGTATCAAAGTCAACCTCGACCTCGTTGCCGTTCTCAATATCCTTGGCAGCCTCGTCGCATTCTAAGATTGCAAGTCCGATATTGATAGCGTTGCGGTAGAATATTCTTGCAAATGTGCTTGCAATAACGCAGGAGATGCCGCTTGCCTTGATTGCGATAGGCGCGTGTTCTCTTGAGCTTCCGCAGCCGAAATTCATATTAGCGACTATAATGTCGCCCTCTTTGACGTTCTTTACAAAGTCCTTGTCTATATCCTCCATACAGTGACTTGCAAGCTCCTTGTGGTCGGCTGTATTAAGGTATCTTGCAGGAATGATAACGTCGGTATCAACGTTGTCGCCGTATTTGTGTACTGTACCGTGTGCCTTCATATATGTCTGTCCTTTCTTATATTTCAAAATCTACGCAGCTGCGTCTTGCCGTGTAAGGTCTTACCGTGCTGTCGGCTACCTTAACGTGTTCGGGGTGGGTGGAATATCCCTTTAATGCTTCGGCACTTTGAAATGTGCTGTCAAGCATAAGGTCGCCCGTGGAAGAGCCGAGAATATCGGTTATGACCTTGATTTCAAGAAGTCCGTCTATCTTGCCTGCAAGGCTTTCAAGACCCTGCTTTATAAGACGGCATCTTTCCTTCTTTTCTTCTGCCGAAAGCTCGTCCTTCAGGTTCCAGATTATTATATGCTTTACCATATTCTCACCTTACTTTATGCCTGTTATCTTACCTGCTATAGCACTTGCCGCCGCAACTGCCGGGCTTGCAAGATAAACCTCGCTGTCAACGTGTCCCATTCTTCCTACAAAATTTCTGTTTGTGGTGGAAATAGCACGTTCTCCTGCCGCAAGTATACCCATATGACCGCCAAGACACGGACCGCAGGTGGGAGTAGAAAGCACACAGCCTGCATTTACAAATATCTCTGCAAGACCTTCCTTTATGCACTGGAGGTAAACCTTCTGAGTGCCGGGGATAACTATACATCTTACACCCTTTGCAATGTGCTTGCCCTTGAGAATCTCAGCGGCGATACGCATATCGCTTATTCTGCCGTTTGTACATGAGCCTATAACCGCCTGGTCAATCTTTATATCCTCTGTAATCTCGTCAACTGTCTTTGTATTTTCGGGCAGATGAGGGAATGAAACCGTCTGCTTTACGGTTGACAGGTCAATGTCGATAACTCTTGAATATACTGCGTCCTCGTCAGCCTTGAATATATCAAAGTCACGGTCTGCTCTTTCTTTCATATATGCCATTGTTATCTCGTCAACTTCAAATATACCGTTCTTTGCGCCGGCTTCAATAGCCATATTGGCAATGCAAAGTCTGTCGTCTATCGAAAGGCTCTTCAAACCCTCGCCGGTAAATTCCATAGACTGATAAAGTGCGCCGTCAACGCCTATCATACCGATTATGTGAAGAATAACGTCCTTGCCGCTTACATACTTACCAAGCTTTCCTGTAAGATTGAACTTTATAGCGGAGGGAACCTTAAACCACGCCTCGCCTGTTGCCATACCTGCCGCCATATCGGTCGAACCTACACCTGTCGAGAATGCGCCGAGTGCGCCGTATGTACAGGTGTGGCTGTCTGCGCCTATGCACAGCTCACCCGGACCTATAAGACCTTTTTCGGGAAGGAGTGCGTGTTCGATGCCCATTTCGCCTACATCATAATAATTGGTAATATCGTACTTTCCTGCGAACTCTCTGCACTGCTTGCACTGAGTAGCCGCCTTGATGTCCTTGTTCGGTGTGAAGTGATCCATTACAAGAGAAATCTTATCCTTGTTGAATATGCCGCCGAAGCCCGCCTTGTTGAACTCGTTTATCGCAACGGGGCTTGTAATATCGTTACCGAGTACCATATCCAGCTTTGCTCTTATAAGCTGTCCCTCTCTTACGCTTTCAAGTCCTGCGTGTTTTGCCAGTATCTTCTGGCTCATTGTCATGCCCATGTGTTTGTCCTGCCTTTCTTCTGCCGCTCGTTACAAGCTGTGCCTTATGATTTGTTTACGTTAATCACGTTCAAGTGCCGAAATACCCGTTCTTACAATCTCTTTTACTCCGTAGGGCTGGAGAAGTCCTATGAACGAATCTATCTTTTCGGGTTCGCCTGTAAGCTCAAGCATAAGTCTGCTCTCCGCTACATTTACGACCTTCGCTCTGAAAAGATTTGCAATCTCTATCACAGGCTGACGTGACGCAGGGCCGTTGCCGACCTTCATAATGATATGCTCACGGCATACAGCGTTATGCAGTACCTTGACCTCCGATACGTCATAGAGCTTGCGGAGCTGTTTTACCAGCTGTTCCATCACGCCCTCGTCGCCGTCTGCAACTATTGTCATACGGGAAATACCGAGGTTTTCGGTTTCCGCAACGTTAAGACTTATTATATTATATCCTCTGCGGCTGAACAGACCCGTTACTCTGCCAAGTACGCCGATACCGTTGTTTACGCAGACGGAAATTACGTTTCTCTCTGTCATTTTTATGCCTCCGTTCAGTCGTCGATTTCTATCTCAAGGATAGGCTCGGTTATGGATTTTCCTGCGGGTACCATAGGAAGAACGTTTATATCCTTGTCTATTCTCGCCTCGATAAGCACGGGGGCTGTCTTTGAAACCTCAAGAGCTTCACGCAGTATCTCCTCGCACTTGTCCTCGCTGTCTATAACAAACGACTTTATGCCGAACGCTTCTCCGAGCTTCATATAATCTGTAGGACGGTCAAGCGTCGTCTGTGAAAATCTCTTGCCGTAGAACAATCTCTGCCACTGACGAACCATACCGAGAACGTTATTGTTGATAACAAGCTCAACTACAGGTATATTGTGCTTTGACAGCGTTACAAGCTCGTTTAAGTTCATATGGAAGCTTCCGTCGCCTGCAATGTTTACGACCGTCTTGTCGGGGTTTCCGCACTTCGCGCCGATAGCCGCACCAAGTCCGTATCCCATAGTGCCAAGACCGCCGCTTGTGATAAGCTGGTGGGGGTGCTTATATGCGTAATACTGAGCCGCCCACATCTGCGACTGACCTACCTCGGTTGCGATAAGCGCCTCGCCGCCTGTCAGCTTATCAAGCGTTTCGATAAGATGCTGAGGAGTAAGAGTAAGCTCGTCTGTGCCTTTCTGTCTGCACTCGTACTGCTTCTCCCACGTCTTTATTTTGCCCATCCAGCCGCTGTGCGACTGCTGAGGGATTAGCTTTATCAGCTTTTTCATAACATCGGTGCTGTCGCCGATAACCTGATGATAAACCTTTATGTTCTTGTTTATTTCAGCAGGGTCAATGTCTATATGAAGTACCTTTGCGTCGGGGGCGAAGGTCTGAGGATTGCCAATTACTCTGTCTGAGAATCTTGTACCGATACCGATGAACAGGTCGCAGTTCTTTATTGCCTCTGCTGCTGTCTTTGTTCCGTGCATACCGAGCATACCCATATATCTGCTGTCGGTTTCATCAAAGCTGCCCTGACCCATAAGCGAAGATGATACGGGAGCGTCAATAAGCTCGGCAAAAGCCTTCAATGTCTTTGCTCCGTCCTCGCCGTAGATACCGCCGCCTGTATAAAGGAACGGACGTTCAGCGTTCTTAATCAGCTCCGCCGCCTTTGCTATACAGCCGTCCTGGTGCATAGTAACGTTTACCGTATACGGCTTTAATGGCTTGTTTGCAAAATCCGCCTTCTGGGCTGTAATATCCTTAGGAACATCGACAAGGACAGGACCTTTTCTGCCGCTTCCTGCTATGTAGAATGCCTCACGCAGTGTGTCTGCCAGCTTGTTTACGTCCTTTACGATGAAGTTATGCTTTGTTATCGGAATTGTGATGCCTGTTATATCAACTTCCTGGAAGCTGTCAAGTCCTAAAAGCGAACAGGCAACGTTACCTGTTATAGCCACCATAGGCACACTGTCCATATAAGCCGTTGCGATACCTGTTACAAGGTTTGTCGCACCCGGACCCGACGTTGCTATAACAACGCCCGTCCTGCCTGTCGAACGTGCGTAGCCGTCAGCCGCATGGCTTGCGCCCTGCTCGTGTGCCGTCAGAACGTGGTGTATTTTGTCGCTGTAATTGTATAAGCTGTCATAGATGTTCAGAACTGCGCCGCCGGGATAGCCGAAAACGGTGTCAACGCCCTGCTCTATCAGACATTCGCAGATTATATCTGCACCCGTCAGATTTCTCATTTCTTTCATTCCTTTTTCTTTACACTCAGATTATTTATAATAACGGATAAAAAATCCTATCGTTTTATTTTAACACTATACAGCGTTTTTGTCAATGGCGAAACCGCATTATAAAGATAAAAGGACGCCCCGTGAATGGCGTGAAAAGCAAGGTGGGTCAAAGCGTGCGTTTTATTCGGCGTAAAACTGTCACGGCAAAAATGCATAACTTCGGCTATTAATATATGATATGCCGAAAATTACAGTTTTGCGGTCGTTTCGGGGCGGCAGATTACCATTCGTGCCATTATATCAGCCGTTCGTGCCAAAAAGTTGAAAATGAAAAGCGAATGAGTTATGATATAATTATAAAATTATAAGGGGGAGAGGTATGCTCATCTGCGTTTACGATACCGCAAACGAGGCGGAGATACTTAAAGCGAAAATAACACAGATCGCAACGGCGGCATATCGAAGAATTGCCTACAGGGTATGTCAGAGGTATGAGAGCTTTGTGAATGAGTGTAAGACGGCTGACCTTATAATCGTGCTTGCAAACGGAGCTAATGGTATGGAGGGCGTTATTGCGGTGAAAAGCGTCGACAGAAACAAGCCTGTGATATGGCTGTCGGATGACGAAGGGTTCGGCGTCCAGTCGTACAGATTGGGCTGCAATTATTTCCATAAGAAGCCGATACCGGTTGAGAGGTTAAGGGACGCATTGATAAAGTGCGGATGTCTTGTATAAGCACAAAATAGTATTCAGGAGGAAAGACATGAAGAAAAAATTTGTACGGCTCATAAGTGCGGTGCTGTCTGCGGCAATGACGCTGACGGCTGTACCGTTATCGGCATTTGCCGAGGGCGAGGCACATACGCATGACGGCGAGAGCAATGTCATCACGACACCGCTTGATTTCAGAGAAAAGACAGCGGACGAAAACGGTGTCGGCTGGAGCTGGGATTATGACACAAAGACGCTGACGCTTAACGGAGTGAACATTCAGGCGACAACCAACAGTATGAGCGTCGTAACAGTCCCCGACGGTACGAAGATAGTGCTGAACGGTAACAATACTATCGTACAGACCGATACCGGCAAAAGTGATACATATGTTCTCAGTGCCGTAAATAATAAAGAGGTCAATTGTGACGGCACAATGACGATCAGCGGCGACGGTGTGCTGAATGCAGAGAACCGCTCTACAGACAGTATGGCACGCTCTCTCGGCGGATCAATAATCCTGAACGGCGGTACAGTAAACGCAACAGGTACTGTAAAGACAAATTCGCTTGAAATACATAATGACGGTGTGCTGAACGCAAATGCGACAACTGCATCTTTTGAGGGTGTGGCTGTCAATGTCAGCGGCGGCATTACTGTTGACGGCAACGGCAGTCTTACTGCAGTAGGTTGTGCTAATGAATCTACGTTAAACAGTGCAATATTGCTTACCAGTAATTTCGACAAAATTTCCGTCAGCGAAAACGGCAGTATTACTGTGCCTGAAGGCAATGCAGCAAGAGTCGGAATATACTACAGCGGAAACAACGGCGACGGAATGGATGCCGAAATAAGCGGCGGTAAGGTCACTGCTTACGGTGCTAAGTATGGCATTTACAAAGTAAACCTTATAATGAGCGGTACAGGCTCGGTATATACTACGGGCGGTTCATACGCTATCGGTCAAACTGTACCGACAATAGACAAGGACGAATTTGTAGTAAAGGGTTCGACTGAGTTCAAGGCTGAGGAAAGTGCTGTGACAGGCGAGGTCAAGCTTAACGGCGGCTATTATGAGATTGACGGAGCGGACGCTAAGACGGTAGTTATAAAGCCTGATACTTCTCCCCGTATAATACTCGGAAACCAAATCGGAATATTCAAGACGGAAGAGTATAAAATAATTGAAGACATAGACATGACTGATATCAAGCTCAAGGGTACGGTTTACTTTGATATTACTCTGAAGAATATGAGCGATGAAGAGTTTGCAGACGCAAGAGGCTGTTTCGGCGGCGATGAACCCGATTTATCAGCAAGCATAATCAAGACCGATTACGGCTGGGTGTGCATGGTCTGCGATACCGAGTTTTCGGTTACATACGACACTGATAATACTCTTACAATAAAGTGCGGAGATATTGTATCCAATACCGTTCAGGTAAAGTCGAATGCAAACCGTTTCAACAAGGTTACACAGGGTGACAACACAAACAGAACGGTTTTCTATACAAACACTTCGCAGGAAGAGAAGGACAATTACAAGCTTGTAAGCACCTATACGGTTGACAGTGAAAGCATAAGCTATAACTGGTACAGTACGAACAGTGCATACAGTGCAGATGAGCTCGGTGCGGCAGTATCCGGAAGCAACGGCGAATTCAAGCTTGCGGATAATATTCCTGCCGGAAATTATGTTCTGTATTGCGATATAACCTATTCAGACGGTGACAGCACAGAAACTGTTACAGAAAAATTTACATTTACATATAAAGAATGTGCACATGAAAACGGTTATTCCGACGGTAAATGCACAAACTGCGGAGCGTTATGTGATCACAGCAATATTGATATTGACACGGGTAAGTGTAACGAGTGTGCGCATCAGTTTGTTGCTACAATCAGCACAGACGGCAATGCGCCGACAGGCTATGACACGCTCGCAGACTGCCTTGACAGCATTACTGCCGATACCGGAAACTATGTTAAGATCTATCAGGATATCGGCGATACATCGGCAACTGCAACTTTAGATACTATAGATGTAAAACACAATGTTATGATCGACCTTAACGGTCACAAGCTGAACAATATCAAGCTTGGGGTCAACAAACTTGGGGTCAACAAAGACGTCACGCTTACATTAACCGGCACAGCGGGCAGTTATGTTACGCAGGTGTATGTTCGCAAAGGCGGCGGATCATTCATAATTGACAGCGAAGCAAATGTAGAATTTAATACAATTTTTGTTGAGGACAGTGCACGGCTTGCTGTAAGCGATGGCGCAAAAGTAACTACAGAGCAGTTGACTGTGATAGCATCAGTGGCTGATGACGGAACTACAACGACATCTGTAAAGCTTGCTACGGGAATGAAGTTAGGTGGGCTGACATATCATCGCCAAAACAATTCCGGCGCTCTGAAATTAGGCAATCTTCTTGATGTTACCCGGCAGGCACTGCGACGTGAAGATAACGGCAATTATCTTGATCTTTATAAAGAATATGGAAGTATGGGTTATTCCGTTGCGCTTACTGTTGTTGAGCATACTGACGCTGACCACAAATACAGCGATGGAACAGGCAAGTGCGAGGAGTGCGGAAAGCCCTGCGAGCATGGCGGTGATATAAACACGGACACCGGCATCTGCTCTGTTTGCGGTGCGGTTGTGTCTGTCGCACTCTATACAGACAAGAACGGAAGCTTAAAGTATGTAGATACCGATGAGCTTGACTCTTTACTGAATGAATACAACGGAAGCGGTACGATAAAGCTGTTTAAGGATTATTCTAAACCAAGCGCTCAGTATGACTTATACGGAGAACTTACAATTGACTTAAACGGACGCCAATTTAAAATCCGGAGTATTACTCCTTGCAAAAGCGGAAAGCTTACGATCAAAAACAGCGGCAATCCGGTTATGCTCGGTTGTAATGTATATCCGACAAACGACGCTTCATACGCCGGCGGTACGCTTATAATAGACGGCGATGTAGTTTTAGACACTTCGATCTATGTATATGATTCGAGTACGGTTATACTGAAAGACGGTACATATACTGCCGGACTTTACGCAAGGGACAGCAAGACATTATATGATATGCTCGGCGAGGGTAAGGCTTTCTTCAAGGCTGACGGAACTCTTTTCAACGCAAGCGTTAAGGAAATATCAAGCAGTGTAACGCTGACAGTCAAAGACCACAGCCATACCTATACTGACGGCAAGTGCGACTGCGGATATGTATGCCCTCACAGCGATGTTGACATTGACACGGGTAAGTGTAACGAGTGTGAATATCAGTATGCGGCTGTTATCGTAAAGGACGGGGCTGTAGCTTCCGTTTATAAGGAAACTGAGATGGAAGCGGCTTTTCAAGCGGCTGACAGTGACGCAAACACCGGCTGTACATTAAAAGTATACAAAAATTATACAGGCAGCTATACAACACTCAGCGGTAAGTTCACGCTGTGGATCGCTGAGAAAGCCAATGTAGGTGCGTTAACTGTTTCGGGAGATATAACCGTTACGGGATCGGAAAAAAGTAATCGTATTTATGGCGATTTCAATGTAGCGGCCGGCGGTAAGCTGACATTTGACGAAAACTGCGGCGCTATGGGAACTGTGTCGGTAGGTGCAGGTACATTTGACTGCTATTATTCAATCGACATAACACTCAATATAAACGATGCAAGCAGTGACGTAATTCTTCACGGCGGAACTTTCAGAAAAATATGCTATAACGGCGGCGGGGACAAAGCAAACGCAGAAATACTGACTTTGTTGGCTGAGAACCGTATATTTATGAAGACTTACGGTGAACTGGTAGACGGCTCAAAAACACTGTTGAAAGACGGTTTTGCAACAACTGTTGGTGTAATACGACATGAAGATCACGGTTATGACAGCACAACGGGCAAGTGCAAGATTTGCGGTAAGCGGTGCGGTCATACGGATGTTGACAGCAAAACAGGTGTATGCTCTACCTGCAAATATCAGCTTACTGCGGGCATTTCGGGCGTGGGAACAGCGAAGTATTTTGATAATATAGACAACGCTTTTACTGCGGCATTATCGGCGGAAAACAACGGTTGTACGCTGACATTGTATAAGGACTGTGAGCTTTCGCAGAACATAGTGATCGGCAATGCAACGTTAACTGTTGATGTGAACGGACATTCTATATCACCGGAAATCAGAGGAATTGACGTAAACGACGGGGGCGTGCTGTATCTTAAAAACAGTGGTGAAAACGGCAGTATAGGCCTGGAAATGGCCGTGAATAAGGGCGGTACGCTTATAAACGGTACTGCGGATGACAGCAGTTCAGCCGTTTCCTTGTTCGCTGTAACTGCCGATGCGGCTGAATGTGTGGAGTTCTACGGCGGCAGTTGTACATACTTAACAATAAAAAACGGCACAAGCGGTATAGCTTTATACGGCGGATACTACGATATAATTTGCGGATCTTTGACTGATAACACACCTGTAAACGATCTGCTTGCAAAGGGCTATGCATTTGCGACCTTAAACAGTGTCACACATCTCCCCGAAAGTATAGTTGACGGCAGTGCGAAGACGATCGGCGACGGACTTACAAATGTCATGGTTGTAGCGCATGAGCATAGATACAACGTGGAAACGGGCAAGTGTCCGTGCGGCGTTTGTGCGCTTGCTATATTTACCGAGACAACACAAAGCTCTGAAACTTATACATTTATTGAAAGCGAAACACAGTTTAAAAATATTGCGGAAAATGAGGCTGACGGTGTATTAAAGCTGACCGGCGATGTAGATTGTATTGTTAAGGGCATAATAATAAACGGCAATAAAACGATCGACATGAACGGTCATACGCTGAATGTTTCGGTCGGTACCGAGGAAATAAGCGCAGTAGCGGTTTACGGAAATGTAACCTTTGAAAACAGCGGAAGCAGCCGTGCAGTTATAAACGCCACCGGCGTTTATTCCTATGGAATGGTAACTGTAAACGGAGATATTGAATTCGATACTTTTGCAACATTTGAAGACGGCGACGCTTTGATCAATGCCGGAGTATTCAAGAGCATTTATGTTCAGGGAAGAAGTGTAATTGAAATACTGGGTAGCGGTAAGGCGCTTGCAAGTGAAAGCGGAGAAATACTGAATGCAAGCGTACAACAAATATACAAAGCAGGCGATAATATATTTGTTAAGGCTCACCCGAAGCATACATACGATGATCACGGCAACTGCGCTTGCGGATATAAGTGTCTGCATGACGGCGAGGGTCAGGTAGATGAAGACAGCGCCAACAAGGTGTGCAGTGAGTGCGGTGCGAAAATTTACGCAAAGGTAACTACTGCCGACGGAAAGGTAAAGTATTTCGACGACATAACCGAGGGCTTACGGTATGCCGATAAGGCTGAAAACAAGGGCTGTGTTTTCACTCTTGTAACAAGCGGTAAGATCAATAGTGGGGTTACGCTGTCAAACGGTCAGTTTACTATTACCACAAGTAATTATGGTACTATCTATGATTACAACCAGACAATAACTATTGACGGTGCAGATGTTATTGCTGAAGGTTATATGTTCATCAAGTGCAAGGTTAATGTGAAGAGCGGATCTCTTACATTACCTGAGGGCTCAAGCGCCGGATTTGATAGTATTGCTATATCAGGCGGTACCGTAACTGTCAGCGAAGGCGTCAATGTTGACAATCATGCGGGTGCTGATAATTTATTTGTAAGCGAAGACGCAACTGACGCAAAGGTGACTATAGGCGGCGGTACTTACGGCCGTATCGTTCTCGGACAGCATAAATTTAAGGACGTGCTTGCAAGCGGTGTGCGTGTGATAAGCTACGACAATCCGACAGATCCGACTGCTGAGAAAACAGCAAAGGCTTTATTATACAGCGATATAGCCGAAAAAAATAATTTTGACTCCGAAAACAACACTGTAAGCTATTATCTGTTTACCAAGTGCGAGCATAAGAATGAGGACGGCAGTTATGCCTTTAATGAGGGCGGTATATGCAAATACTGTAACTCTGAGTTTGCCGCAAGCGTAAGCTATACAGCTGACGGCGGCGAAAAGACAGAGCTGTTCAGCGATATATGCGACGCTTTTGACAAGGCTAATGAGATAGGTACGGCTACAGTAACGCTGTATAAGGATATTACAGACAGCGAACGTACACAGGAGATTACCGTTATGGGCAATGTAACGCTTGAACTGAACGGTAAAACACTGGGTGGTCGTTATGGCATAGCGCGTATATCGGTATCTGACGGTGGCACGCTTACTGTAAACGGCGATGGCGATATGGATACACCTATTTACGTTAATGAAAACTCAAAATTAGTCATTAACGGCGGTGGATACTTCAATTCTGTGTCAGTTAAAAAAGGAGGCAACGCAGAAATAGGCGGCGGCACTATACGAGGTCTGTCCGTTCGCGGTAACGTAAAACTCAGCGGCGGTAAATTCAACGACATCGAGATATTTAACGGCAATCTTGAATCTGTTCTGGCAGACGGTTATGCGTATAAAAATGCTGACGGCACTTGGCTTTCGATTGATGAGCGTGAAAAAGATAGCTATTTGGGCGGTTCTAAAGGAGCGTTATCCGTAGAAGAAGCACCCATAAAGAGCGCAAGTATTTCGTGGGCAGGCGGAGAAGCGCCTGTTATATACCGTAACGGAGCGAAAAAATTAAAAGTCAATGTTACATGCGATGTGGCGGACACTTCAAAGCGGATAACCTATTCGGATTTCGTAAACGGCAATAATCGCAGTAAAGATTCTAAGTTTTCTGTTAACTGGTATATGGTATTCGGTTATAAAATCGGTGAGATTGTAGCGGAAGACGGTGAGGTTGAATATTACACTGTACTGAAGTGTGACGGATACGAATATAAGTCGAATGCACTTAAGTTTACACTTGCGACCTGCTCGCACCCTGAGGATAGCTTTAATAACGAAACCGACGGTTTGGTATTCTGCGGTATATGTGATTTATTGATAGAAGCCGAGGTAGTAGATGCTGACGGCAAGTCGTTAGGTTATGCGGATATAGAGAGTGCCATAAAGCTGGCACAGGAGAACGAGGGCAGCACTGTAAAGCTGATTTCGGAAAGAGTACCTGCGTCCATTACCGTGACGGGCGGTAAGTTTACTGTTGACTTTAACGGTAAAGAGGCATATTGTCAGTTCACTGTCAACGGCGGTGACGTGACTTTCACTTCTTCGGCAGTACAGGACGTGAGCAATCAAAATCTGCCAAGCGGAATCACAGTTAACGGAACTGACGCTGAGGTTACAATTGACGGTAAAATCAAGCTGGGAAGAGTAAGAATAATCAGCAGTACGCTTACAGTAAACAGTACCGATGGTTATATCGGTGAACTGTCAATAGAAGGCGGAAATGCTGTTATAGACGGTGCAAATATTGATGCACTGTCAATAAATGGCGGAGCGACTGTTATAAACGGTGCAAATATTGATGCACTGTCAATAAATGGCGGAGCGACTGTTATAAACGGTGCAAATATTGATGCACTGAAAACTTACGGCGGAGACACGGTCATCAATGATGTTAATGCCGATTCTTTAACTATGTGTGACAACCGCTCCGGTGGAAGCGAATATAACATCTCTATCGTAAGCGGTATGTTCGGCAGTTTCACTTGCGAAAATGGAAGCAATTATACTTTAGGTAGGGCAATTGCGAGCGGAAGCGCAGTTTCGGCCGATAGTATGAATGGCATTACTGTTTACACATACGAAGCTATTCAGACCATGACCAGTACCTATAGAATTTTTGTTGATAAGTGCAACCATAAGGACAAAAACGGCAGTTATGTGCTTGACGGTAATCCCTGTCCTTACTGCAATGAGGAAATTGTTGCAACTGTAAGCTATACTGCCGGCGGAAGCGAAAATACGGATCTGTTCAGCGATATTTATGACGCTTTTGACAAGGCTAATGAGATAGGTACGGCTACTGTAACGCTGCAGAAGAACATCACGGACGATATTACAGATACGATAGCTGTTACAGGCAATGTTACGCTTGAACTTAACGGTAAAAGGCTCTCACAACCCGGTACTGATGTATGGTATTCCATAGAAGTAACGAGCGGTAAGCTGACCGTTAACGGCAGTGGCTTAATAAAACGTGTTGCCGTTCGCAACGTCAGCAATGCGGAAATCAACGGTGGTACTTTCTCTGACTTCATAATTAAAGACGGCGGTAACGCTGTAATTAAAGGCGGTCAATTCTACAGCTTACAGGTTTCAGGCGAAGGCAGAAACGTAAGACAGCTTCTTGCGGACGGCTATGCCTATTGGAGTTTTATCGATTCCGGCATCTGGTCTACTATTGCAGAGCGTGAAAAGCAGGATATAACTAATGTAGAAGTAAAGGAAGCGCCGATAAAGAGTGCAACAATTACCGCTAATGACGAGTCACCGATAATATACCGTAACGGTAGAAAGACTGCATCTTTCACTGCCGATGTGACATATACGGGAAATGAAACACTCTATGTTACCGGATACTTAATTGACGGAACGGTAATAAAGGAAAAAACGGACTTATCAGGCAATCGCTATTATTTATTTAGCGGTGAAGTTGATAAAGCAGTGGCAGAAGACGGAGAAATCCAATATTACTGCATATTTACCTATGACGGATATGAATATAAGTCGAATGTGGTAACGCTTACAGTAGCTACCTGTCAGCACCCCGGCGAAAGCGTAAAATGTGACGATAACGGTAATGTATGCGGTATATGCAACAGAGCACTTACGGCTTCGGTAGAGCTGTCTGACGGTACGTTATCGTATTACGGCAACTGGAATGACGCTATCAGCGCTGCCCAGGAAAGCGAAGGCTGTACATTAAAGCTGTTAAACTACAGTTGGCTTAAAGATAATGAAACATTTGACATAAGCAAGGGTAGATTTACCGTTGATTTAAATAAAAATGACAGCAGCGGACCGTTTGCATTTAATGTCAAGGGCGGAGATATAACGTTTACGGCACTGAAAAAAGCCTCAATTTCATTTACCGGTGTAACGGTATCTGGCGAGAATGCCAATGTTTTAATTGACAGTAAAGCCACATTGAATTATTTAGTTGTAAATTCCGGAAAGGTTACTGTAGATGGTGCTAATATCGGCACAATAACGATAAAAGGCGGAGACATGGTCATCAATGATGTTGATACCGGTTTATTAAGCGAGGAGGGCAATGGGTCCGTTAATATATCTATCGTAAGCGGCAGATTCGAAAGCGTCGTTTTCGATGAATATACTTTCGGAAAGGCAATAGCGAGCGGAAGCAGAATTAGATTGACCGATGCGGATGGCGGAAAGATTTACAAATATGCTGATATTCAGAACAAGGGCAATGCCGGTGTTATTGTTGTTGAAAAGTGCGACCATAAGGACGAAAACTACAACTATGAGCTTGACGGAAAACCCTGTCCTTACTGCAATGAGGAAATCGCCGCAACTGTAAGCTATACTACGGCTGACGGCGAAAATACAGATCTGTTCAGCGATATTTATGACGCCTTTGCCAAGGCTAACGAGGCAGGTACGGCTACAATAACGCTGTATAAGGATATTGAAAACAGCGAATTTACACGGTACATTACCGTTACGGGCAATGTAACGCTTGCACTGAACGGTAAAAAACTGGGTTACAGTTTTGTTTCTCGTACTGTAGAGGTATCCGACGGTGGTATGCTTACCGTAGACGGCGATGGCAAAATGCGGATGCCTATTAAAGCTTACGCAAACTCAAAGTTAATCATCAACGGCGGTGAATTCACATCGGTGATGGTTTACATAGACGGCGACGCAGAAATAGGCGGCGGCGTTATAGACGCTCTGACCATTATAGGTAACGCTAAAGCAAAAATCAGCGGCGGTAAATTCTACAACATCGAGATAGCAAACGGCAGTCTTGAATCTGTTCTGGCTGACGGTTATGCATATAAAAAGGACGGCGGTGCATGGCTTTCAATTGCAGAACGTGCAGAGAGCGTTTATAGCAGTGTGAATAACGACAATAAACCGGTGAATGTAGAAGAAGCGCCGATAAAGAGCGCAACGCTTAGCACAGAAATAAACAAGCTGTATCGCAACAGCAACGCAAACCCCACGCTGAAGTTCAACCTTGCTCTTGCTCACGGCTCGAACCTGAACGACTCGTATGTAAGTAAGAGATACGGTATAAACTCCTATGTAAGCGGAGATATAATTTATAGCAGCTTAAGCGCACTTGTAACTGACGCTAAATTGTCGGCAGACGAAATAATTGATAAGGCAGGCGACAGCGATGCTGCCAAGATATACTTCGTAGTTATTACCGATGACGGCTATGAAATAAAGTCGAACACTGTAAGTATAGACCTTGTTGACTGTGATCATTCTCAGGTGGTCGATCCTACAGCGGACAAGGAAACCGCAGGTAATATTACCGAGCCGACATATTGCGAGATATGCGAGAGCAAGTTCAATGCAAAGATAACAAAGGGCGACGATGTCAGGTATTATAACAATCTTGACGAGGCTGCGAAAGACGCTCAGAAGAGCGAAAACGAGGGCTGTACCTTATATCCGCTTTATAACAAGAACGGATACGGCGGTCAGTTAGTCATAACCGAAGGTAACTTCACGCTCAAGTACGCAGTTCGTACAGCGTTCTCACGTCCGATCATCATAAACGGCAAGGCAAAGCTGACGGTTACGGGACGTTGTGCGGTGACAGCGTTTGAGAATCAAGACGCATTCATAGTGCAGGGCGGTGATGTCACATTTGACGGGCTTGCTACAGGCAGCAATGTGACCATAAACGGCGGAAATGTTACAATGGCCTCCAACAATATAAATTGCCTTACTATAAACGGCGGTAATGTATCCATTTCGTCAGGTGGGTTTGCCGAAATCGTAACTACGGTCAGTGATAAGGTGATAGCCGATTATATCGATCCCGGCTTCTGGGTACAGGACAGAGGAACAAAAGAGTGGATAGATATATACAGTCTTAATAAGGCAACGGCATCATCGACAAACGGACTTACGGTACGGTTGTGTCCGATGCAGATAATCAAGCCGATTGATACTGTATATTACACCAACGGTTATTATCCGGGCGACATACCGTCACTTCAAATAAATGCAGAGCCGTGGTATTCAAACGAGGTTGACGCAAAAGTTGCTTATCAGTGGATCGCCATTGATGAAAACGGCAACGAAACAGAGATAGAGGGCGCTACAGACAGAAAGCTGTCGCTCGAAAATCTCACAACGGGCAGGTACTACTGCCGTCTTACCTACAGCAATGCTGCAACTGCGGGAGTTTCGATGAAGTCGGACGTTGTAACGGCTACGATAACCGAATGTGAGCATTCCGGAGGAGAGGCTACCTGCACCAAAAAGGCAAAGTGTGAAATATGCGGAGCGGAGTATGGCGAAACTAAGCCGCACAGCTATGCGCAAATAAAATCGCCTGAGTATCTTAAATCTGCGGCTACCTGCACTGCAAAGGCTGTATACTATACTTCCTGCACAGAATGCGGACGGTCAAGCGAGGGTACAGCCGATGAAGCAACATTCGAGTACGGAAACGCACTCGGTCACAAGTACGGTGAGTGGGTATCAAACGGTGACGGAACTCATACAAGAGTTTGCGCTAATGACAGCACACACACTGAAACAAAGGCTTGTCACGGCGGTAAGGCTACTTGCACGGCAAAGGCTATATGTGAGGTCTGCGGTAAGGCTTACGGCGAAATGAAGCCGCACAGCTATACGAATAAAAAGTCGCCTGAGTATCTTAAATCTGCGGCAACCTGCACTGCAAAGGCTGTATATTATACGTCCTGCGCAGACTGTGGATTGTCAAGCAAGGGTACAGCCGATGAAGCAACATTCGAGTACGGAAACGCGCTCGGACACAAGTACGGTGAGTGGGTATCAAACGGTGACGGAACTCATTCAAGAGTCTGCGCTAATGACAGCACACACATCGAAACAAAGAATTGTCACGGCGGCAAGGCTACTTGCACGGCTAAGGCTATATGTGAGGTCTGCGGTAAGGCTTACGGCGAAATGACAGCCCACACATTCACAGCTAAGAGCGCTGTTTCAAGATATCTTAAGAAAGCGGCAACCTGCACTGAAAAATCCGAATACTATGTATCGTGCGCAGGTTGCGGACTTTCAAGCAAGGGTACGAAGAGTGAGGCAACTTTTGAAGGAAGCGCACTCGGACATTTGCTTACTCAGTGGAACGTTACAGATGCAAGCTGTACTGAAAGCGGTTCTGAGGAAAGACACTGCACCAGATGTGACTATAAACAGACGCAGATCATTCCTGCAAAGGGTCACACATTCGGTGAATGGAAGATAACAAAGAATGTCGGTTGCGTTACCGACGGAGAGCAAACCAGAGAGTGTACGGTATGCGGCAGTAAGGAAACTAAGGTCATTGCGGCAACAGGCGTACACGTTTATGGTGGATGGAAGGTGACAAAGGCACCGACCTGTACAACAGCAGGAGTTAAGGAAAGAACCTGTGCAGGTTGCAATGCAAAGGAAACAATGACATTGCAGGCAACAGGACACAAGTATACAACAAGCACCGTAAAGCCGACATATTCCGCAAAGGGATATACGCTTTATAAATGCTCTTTGTGCGGCAAATCATATAAGTGCAATTACACCAATATGCTTGTGCTGCCCTCTGTAAGCGGTCTGAAAGCAACATCAAGAACTGATAAATCAATAACCTTAGGCTGGAACAGAAACGCCAATGCCACCGGATATGTGATAGAGTATTATAACGGTGCCAAGTGGGTCAAGAAGTCCACAGTGACAAAGAACACAACCGTTAAGTATACTGTATCTTCGCTGAAACCGGGTACGGTAAACAAATTCAGAATAAGGGCGTATAAGGCAACAAATTACAGCGCATATTCCTATATCACTGTAAACACACTTCCGTCGGCTGTAAGCGGTTTCAAGACGGTATCAAAGACAAGTTCGACATCTACGCTTAGCTGGAACAAGAACACAAGCGCAGACGGATATATAATTGAACGTTATATCGTTAACAGGTGGATACAGACGCAGAAGGTTGTAGGAAGCGGCAATGTAAGCACAACCATAAAGAGCCTGACAGCCGGAAGCACAAACAAGCTCCGCATAAGAGCCTACAAGACAATCAACAAAAAGACGGAATACAGTTCGTATACTTATCTTAATGTCAAGACAAAGCCTGCCCGGATGACAGGACTTAAAGCAAAGAGTAAGACGAATAACACAGTTACACTGCAGTGGAACAAGAACGCTACAGCAGACAGTGTGTTTATTGAAAAGTATGACGGCAAAAAGTGGGTACAGGTAAAGCGCTACACTTCAAACAAAAGCACAACCTACACAATCAAGGGTCTTAAGGCAAGAACGACTTATAAGTTCAGAATGAGAGCATATAAGACGATAGGAAAAGTTAACGAGTACAGCGCATATACTTATTGCAATGTGACCACAGCAAAATAAGGCATTATAAAAACAGCGGGCACCGGATTTAACCGGTGCCCGCAGTCTGTCAAAAAACCTATATCGTTGATAAAAATGGGGTCGCAGGGGCGAGCCCCCGACAGGGACTAGGGGCGGTAGCCCCAGTAATACAGCCCCTTCCCGAGGGGAAGGGGTTTGGGGATAGGGATTGAGAACAAGCGCTTTTTTGAAAAAACAGACTTTTTCTACAACCTGCGGGCACCGGATTTAACCGGTGCCCGTTTTCTGTTATTAAGGATTACTGCAATACAGCTTCTGCCTGCCGCTTTTTCATTGATTTCCAGCTTACAAATCCATATATGTCATTTGCAAGGAATATGACAAAGCAGGTGACAACCGAAAGGTAGCTGATATCGCTCATAGCGGCAAGCGACCACAGTATTATAAGTATTATATCGTTAGCGGCATAGGCTATGGCGAAGAAGTGGTTGCGGCGGAATGTGAGATAAACGGCAAGAAAACTTGTTGTGACGGATAAGGTGCTTGGAATCAGATTCGCTGTATTGAAGAATTTCAGGATAAAGTAGAATACAGCCGTTATCACAGCGGCGGCAATGAACATAAGAGCTACCTCACTGCGGTGAATATGGTTTACCTTAACCTCAGCCTTGCCCTTGGCAAAAGGGTTTCTTATCCAGCTTATAAAAGCGGCAAGCGCCATAGGACCTGTCATACAAAGATAGGTTATCATTTCGCCGTAATACGCAAACGAGTAGGAAATTATCGCATAGAGTATGCTGAAAACAACGCCGAGCGCCTGTCCTATGGGGTTGCCCTTGGCATTGAGCAAAAGCGAGGTAGCACCTATAAGCGATGCTATGACGGACAGTATCCCGTCCTTGCCGAACATAACGGCAGAGCCTGTTATCAGCACGACCGAACCTATCCATAGTATTTTTTCAAATGTTGTGAAGTAGTTGTTCAGTTTTCTGAGCATTATATCCTCCGTAAATTTACCGAAAAAGCACCGTGAGTACATCTTCAAAGACCTAACGATGTACTACGGTGCTTTCGCATCTCTACCCGGTGGCAGAATTATTGTATTGTTTGTATTGTTATTTTAGCATAACGGTCGGGGGTTGTCAAGGAGGATCCCGATTCATTTATGCCTGTGTAACAAACGTTGCATTTTCGATTTTTTCGGGTACACTGAAGGTTGCGGTAGTAGGGATCTTATATGTTCCGCTGAAATTGCCTTTTTCAGCTTGTAAAGCAACATATTTGAGCATTTTGTTCTGAAGTGCGGTCATCTGTTCATCAGTGAGTGAGAAGCTGCCGTATATTTCGGTTCTTGCGGCAATTTCTTCTGCGGTTATGCCCGCTTCTTCAAGTTTATTCATGGTGTTGTTGTATATATATGCAGGTGTGTATATAAGGTCGCCTTTTCTTATCGGAACATCGAAGTCGATAAAGTCAAAGCTTTTTTCAACTTCGCCTGAAGCGATAGCTTCAATTTCCTCATCCGTGTACATTAAGTTTGCCCCTTTATTTGAAGCACCATACTTTTCCTGTGATTTTTCAAAATTCTCACGACGTTTATTCAGTATTTCAACTACTTTATCGTGATCGATAGAATATTTTCTTACTATGTTGGGCAAATTGGGTTTATCATATATATTGTAAGGATCATATTTGTTGTAATACGGATTATCGTTATCATCGCTCCATTTGCAGTATTCTTCCCAAATCTCTTTTGCATAGTCATTCTCGAGCAATAATTCGATTTCTATCGGTATTGTTCCGACCTTTTCATAATGAAATCCATAGAAAGCTGAATCGCCCTCTCCTCGAACATTCTGATGAATTGCGATTTCCGGCATTACTTCTTCTTCGATATTTAATTTGTCTATGTTCTGAGACGGTTCAGATTTTGAGTCGATCTCTGACGTCTGCTGAATAACGGAAGCGACATCGGAAGAAGTCGGAGCCTGTGACTTTTCGGACTGACAACCGCACACAATTGCGGAAACAGCGAGTAATAAACCTGTTATAATAAGAGCTTGTAATAATTTTTTCATAAAATTACCTCCTTAATATGAGTATGTGAAATTGATGTTTTTGAAAAAGTCAAGCGGTTGTGTATATTCTTTTGCATTTAGAGATTCTTTTACGTCATAGTGCAAATGAGAACCGTAAGCCTTTCCTGTACAACCAACTTTTCCGATATAATCACCTGCTTTTATTATATCGTTTTCAGAAATTTTTAATGAGCCTTTTTGCATATGAAGATATCTTACTACATATCCGTTACTTTGCTCGATCTGTGCATAAATTCCTCTTTCGTCACTAGGATCATTTCCTATAGCTATTACCGTACCGTCATAGCTTGCATACACAGGATAACCGTCAACATCACCGTTTGCATCAATTATATCTACGCCATGATGTCCTGAGCCATCGTCATAATTTGGAAATCTCTGCGATATATGAGTTGCCATATAGGGTGACTTAAACATATAAGACCAGTTTGTCATCGGTTTTTTATATCCGCATTTTGCACAGACATTTTCGTTTACACTATTATATATATGTCCGTGCGCAGGTATCGGCAAATATGTTACAAACGAACATCTTGTACAGTATATTTTTCTTTTTCCCTGAGTAGTACAATCGGGCGGTGTAACACAAGTGTCTTTGGTATTATGACCGAGAGCATCGGTATAATTATACTTTACAGTATAATCACAGCCGGACACTGTGCAGTATGCAAGAGTATAACCTTTGGCAGTACATTTTGGCAATACGACCTTAGATTTAGTATTGTGTCCTTTCGGATATATCATCACAGTGGATTTGTATCCGCATTTTTTGCATACCCTGTATTTAGAGCCTGTGGTGGTACACCCGGCGTTCTGAGTAATAACATACTCGCCGAATACGTGAGAGCATTCGGCATATACAGAATAGTTGGCGAAAATTGTACAATTGAACATTATTGCGAAAATTAAAACAGTTTTTAAAATATTTTTTATAATAAACCTCATTTATCTATATTATATTAAACAAATTACAATAAGTCAATACAATTCAGAAAATTCGGTTAAACTTACAAAATATATGTCAAATTTTTAGATGAAATGTCAAAAACAGCCTGACGGATACCGATATCCGTCAGGCTGTTACATATGATTGATTTTTAATGTTCCATAATCTTCCCATACAGCTCCGGTCGGCGGTCACGGAACACGCCCCAGCTCTGACGCAGGTCACGGTTCTGCTCGTGGTCTATTACCGCTGTTATAACCGCCTCGTCCGTTCTGTCAGCCTCGGCAACTATCGCTCCCGTAGCGTCGGTTATGAATGACGAGCCGTAGAAGGTCAGCGATGAGTCCTGATTCTGATTTTCGGGGGTGGGGTGAACGTACTCTGTACCTATCCTGTTTGCGGCGATAACGGGAACAAGGTTTGCCGCCGAATGACCCTGCATAGCCCTTCTCCAGTGGGGCATCGAGTCGCACTCCAGAATAGGCTCACTGCCGATAGCGGTGGGGTAAAGGAGCATATCTGCGCCCATAAGAGCCATACAGCGTGCCGCCTCCGGAAACCACTGATCCCAGCATATGCCGACACCGATACAGCCGAACTTTGTATTCCATACCTTAAAGCCTGTGTCGCCCGGTGTGAAGTAGAACTTCTCCTGATAGAAATGGTCATCGGGAATGTGGCTCTTGCGGTATATTCCCATAAGCGAGCCGTCACAGTCTATCATAGCTATCGTATTGAAAAATGCGTTTCCGTGCTTTTCATAGAAGCTGACGGGGATAACCGTACCGGTTTCCTTTGCGACCTGCATAAAACGCTTTACGGCAGGATTTTCTTCGGTTTTGTCGGCAAGATAATAGTAATCGTAATTCTTCTCCTGACAAAAGTACGGAAGCTCGAACAGCTCGGGGAGAAGTATCACGTTAGCTCCGTCCGATGCCGCCTGTCTTACCATACGCTCTGCCTTTGCTATATTTTCTTCACGGTCGTCACTGCAGCTCATCTGTACTGCCGCAACCTTGACATTACTTATCATAGGGAGTTTCCTTTCTGACAAATGACGGTATCTGGTGGGTTATGCAATGGATATTGCCGCCGCCGATAAGTATATCACGGGCGTATATCTGTATTATCTCAAGGTCGGGGAATACCTTCTGTACTTCACTCTTTGCTCTGAGGTCATACTCTGTATTCTCGCCGCCGAAAGCAGGCATTACCACAACCTTATTGCCTATATAAAGATTTACGTAGCTTGCGCTGAGCGGGCTTACGGTATCTCTTGTAGGCTCGCCGTCAAACAGGTCAAGACCTGCGACTTCTTCCTCGGTCATATATATCGGCCTTGGCATAGCGAGCTTTACAACGTCTATCTTTCTGCCGAGTGCGTCTGTGCTGTTTTCAAGCACGTCAAGGCAGGCTCGGCACATCTTGTACTGTTCGCTCGTTTCGTCCTCGCACCACGATAAAAGCACGGTGTGGGGAGCGGCGAACACGCAGATGTTGTCAACGTGCTCGTTTGTTTCATCGCCCAGTATTCCGCCCGGAAGCCATATTACTTTTTTTGCGCCGAGACCCTCGCAGAGATTTTCTTCGATTTCCGCTTTTGACAGCTGAGGATTTCTTCCTGCGCTGAGCAGACACGCTTCAGTGGTAAGAATCGTACCCTCGCCGTCAGCGCTTATACTTCCGCCCTCAAGAACGAAGTCGCTGAAGTCGTAAACATCGACATCGAGCATATCGCAGACCTTGCGTGCTATCTTGTTATCCTTGTCCCACGGAAAATAAAGTCCGTCAGAAAGACCGCCCCACGCATTGAAATACCAGTCCACACCACGCATATCGCCCTTATCGTTCACGACAAACTCGGGGGAAACATCTCTTGCCCACGCATCGTCCGAGGACATCTCGACAACACGGATATGAGGGGGGAGCATTCTGCGTGCGTTCTCATACTGTTCAAATGAGGCAAGAACGGTGACCTTTTCGCTTTTTGCAATGGCGCAGGCAACCTCACAGAACGCTTTTTTTGCCTTTACGCCGCCGTACTGCCACGAATCCGGCCGCTCGGGGAATATTATTATACAGCCGCTGTGCGAGGAAAATTCCGCAGGCATACGGTAGCCGTCAATGAGCGGCGTTGAGTCGGAAATAATCTTCAAGAAAAGCTCCTTTTTGAACGCTTACATATCTCTGCCGAGATCGAAAGCCTTTTCGTTTATCTCTATAACCTTTGCGGGTACGCACTTTTCAACTGCCTTTTTCCAAGCGTCAAGCTCAATGCCGGGAAGTACCTTTGAAAGAACGCCCATAAGCACAACGTTAACGGCTCTTGCACTGCCGGCTTTTTCTGCGGCTGAGAGAGCGTCAACTGCGATAATGTTTATACCCATAGCCTTTATCTTGTCGATAATGCCATCGGGATATTCAGCCGCACCCGTGATAACGGGCATAGGGCTTATCTTCTGTGTGTTTGTGATTATTGTACCGTCTTTTTTGAGATATGATACATAACGTGCGGCTTCAAGCTGTTCAAAGCTTACTATCATATCAGCCTGACCCTTTTCGATAACGGGGCTGTATACCTTTTCGCCGTATCTTATATATGTTACGACAGAGCCGCCACGCTGTGACATTCCGTGTACTTCGCTTACCTTAACCTCATAGCCTGCCGTGCCGAGAACACTGCCGAGTATACGGCTTGCAAGAAGTGTACCCTGTCCGCCAACGCCGACTATCATTATTGATTTTGTTTCCATAGCTATATTCCTTTCAGAGCTTATTCCTTGATAGCGTCAAACTTACAGAGCTGTTCGCACAGTCCGCAGCCTACGCACAGGGTATTGTCGATAGTGATGCACTTGTCGCCTGAAACCAGTGCGGGACAGCCTATTCTCATACAGGACTTGCAGTTCTTGCACTTGTCGGCATCTATATGGAACGGAGGCTTGTGCTTTACGGTCTTGAGCAGAGCGCAGGGCTTGCGTGCGATTATGAGCGAAGGCTCAGCCTTTGCGAGCTCCTCCTTTATAACTCTTTCGGTTTCGGCAAGGTCGCCGGGGTTTACAACTGTAACGCTGTTTATGCCGATAGCGTGAGCGAGAGCTTCAAGGTTAACGGCAGATGCGGGATCGCCGTATATGTTCTTGCCGTTTGCGGGGTTGTTCTGGTGACCTGTCATACCTGTGATGCTGTTATCAAGCACGATAACGGTAGAATTACTACGGTTGTATGCAATGTCAACAAGGCTCGTGATACCGCTGTGCATAAATGTGCTGTCACCGATAACGGCTACCGCCTTGCCCTCGTATTCGCCCTTTCTGCCCTTGTTGAAGCCGTGCAGACCGCTTATGCTTGCGCCCATACATACTGTCGTGTCGATCGCACTGAGAGGAGCGGCGGCACCGAGCGTGTAACAGCCTATATCGCCGCTTACCATAACGCCGAGCTTTTTGAGTATGTAGAATACGCCTCTGTGGGGACATCCTGCGCAGAGTACGGGAGGACGAACGGGTATCTCGGCATCAAGAGTCTGCCATTCGTCCTTTTCACCGAGAACGACCTGTCTTACCTTGCTCTGGAAGTATTCGCCCTGAAGGGTGAACAGCTCCTTGCCCTTTACGTCAATGCCGTTCTTGCGGCAGTGCGTTTCGATAACATCGTCAAGCTCTTCGATAACATAGAGCGTCTTTACCTTAGCGGCAAAGTCCTTTATCAGCTTTACGGGCAGAGGGTTTACCATACCGAGCTTTAAGTAGCTTGCCTTGTCGCCCAGCGCTTCCTTTGCGTACTGGTAGCAGATACCCGACGAGATAACGCCTATCTCGTCACTGTTCATCTCGACAGTGTTTATGCCCGATGTTTCGGCATATTCGATAAGGTCTAGTGTACGCTGTTCAACTACAACGTGTTTCTTTATAGCGTTTGCGGGAACCATTACGTTCTTTGCGATATTCTTCTTGTATTCGGGGATAGTGTGGGGGATTCTGTCCGCTGTTGTTACAGCCGACTGAGAGTGGCTTACTCTTGTTGTAAGTCTAAGAATTACGGGAGTATCGAACTTTTCCGAAATCTCATAAGCGAGCTTTGCGTAGTCCTTGCACTCCTGTGAGTCGGACGGTTCGAGCATAGGAACCTTAGCGCCGATGGCATAGTGGCGTGAGTCCTGCTCGTTCTGTGAGCTGTGCATACCGGGGTCATCGGCTACGGCAAGCACCATACCGCCGTTTACGCCTGTGTAGCTTGCTGTGAAAAGAGGGTCAGCCGCTACGTTAAGACCAACGTGCTTCATAGCGCAGAAGCTTCTTGCGCCTGCAATACTTGCGCCTATTGCGACCTCGCAGGCTACCTTCTCGTTGGGCGCCCATTCACAGTACATTTCGTCCTCGGGGTATTTTGACGAAAATTCGGTTATCTCGGTGCTGGGTGTGCCGGGGTAGCTTGATATAACGCTGACTCCTGCCTCGTAAAGACCTCTTGCGACCGCCTGATTACCTAACATTAATTCAGACATAAGATGTTTCCTTTCAAAAATGCAGGGACGGCATACGCTGTCCCGTGTGATGATAATTTCACCGTTCGTTTTCCGTTCCGGACGGTGACGAACAATTGATTTGCTACTATATTATACTACATTTTTTCCGGGATGTAAAGAATTTGTTGAAAATGAGCGGAAAGGAAGGAAAATATCGGCGGTGTACTGGAAAAGGGACAGGAAATGTGGTATTATATAAATATAGTATTATCAATACGGAGGGCGTAATATGGCACACATAATTTCGGGTGCCGCAGGAAGCGGCAAGACAACGGCGTTATATTCACTTCTGAAAACCGACAAGGGCAACAAGATACTGCTTGTACCCGATCAGTTTGTGTTTGAGAGTGAGCGCAGGGTAGCTGACGAACTCGGCGAAAAGACCTCGGACATAACCGTTACCGGCTTTATGTCGCTGTCGGAACAGATACTTAAAAAATACTGTCCGAGAAAGACTTACGCTGATAACACGGCAAAGCTTGCCATAATGAGCAGGGCGATAAAGTCGCTGTCACAGTCTTTCAGCTTTTACGGAAGCGCTGCAAGGAAGCCCGGCTTTGTGTCGGTGTGCCTTTCCGGTGTTGACACGCTGAAAAATGCAGGAATATCCCCGCAGAGAATGTATGATCTTATATCGGCTGACGATACGGCAAGCTCCGCTCCCGCACATTTTACCGATAAGATGCACGATATCGCACTTTTCTACAGTCTTTATGACAAAATGCTGACTGAGCTTTATGACGACAGGCAGGATAACCTTCTGCTTGCGGCAAGGGCAATAGAAGAGAACGACTGCTTTCCCGAAAATACAAGAGTATACATAGACGGCTTTGACAGCTTTTCGGGAGCGCAGAAGGAATTTCTGCGAGCTATGGCGGACAAGGGTGTCGATTTTACCGTTGCCGTCTGCACGGATGACAGCGGAGCGGAAATATTCTCAGAGTGCGACAAGACAAAAGCACTGTTTGAAAATAAATATGCTATGGACTGCGGAAAGCCGCAGAAGACTGAATATACAAAGCTCGGTAACAGCGCCGTAAGGTATAAGAACGATACGCTGAGAGTACTTCGTGACTTTCTGCAAGGAGAAAAAGCCGAAAAGCCCGCAGATTCGCACGGGATAACGCTTGCATACTCTCACAATATGAGCGGAGAGGCTGATTTTGTATGCGCAAATATCAGAAAGCTTGTACGCTATGAGGGCTATAGATACTCGGATATTGCGGTTATATGTGCCGCTCCGGCAAAATACAGGGACGCTGTACGTTCGGCGGCGCTCAGATATGAAGTGCCGATGTTTGTAGACCTGCCCGAACCCGTATCTGAAAAACCGCTTCTGCGCTATCTTGACTGCCTGCTTTGCGCCGCAGAAGACCCAAGGGGAATAAATATTATAAGATATATCAGGAGCGGATTTGCAAGAATACCTTCTGATAAAAAAGAGGGAAAGACCGTGCCGCTGACGCTGAGGGATCAGCATATAACGGAAGAATATGCGAATCGTTGGGATCTGAAAAACAGAAGATGGGACAGACCGTTCCCCCATATTACCGATGACGTCGAAAGGACAGTTGAAAATATCCGTGACAAGACAGTCACCCCGCTGATACAGTTTGAAAAATCCGTGCGTAATGCCGGCGGCAAGGAGCTTGTAAAGCGCTTTGCCGAATTTCTGTTTGACAAGGCGGATATAAGTGCGGCTATACAGGGTAAGTGTCAGGACAACAGCACAAGACAGCTCCGCTATGTAAAGGAGCTTACCGAGGAATACAACAACCTGTGGCGCAGTGTGTCGGATATGCTGACATCGCTGTATGAAACACTTGACGATACTCCTATGACTATCGGCGAACTTGCGGCGCTTATCCGCACCTGCTCGGCGCAGATAAATCTTTCACGTCCGCCCAAGGTGCTCGACAGCGTGCTTTTCGGCGACCCTGCAAGAACAAGGAGCAGAGATGTACGCGCCGTGTTCGTTATGGGAGCGGCTGATAGTGCGTTCCCTGAAATATCGGACGATGAAAAGGGCATATTCACGGCAGGCGACAGCGAGCTTTTAGCGCAGAGCGGACTTGACATAAACGAGGACGAGGAAGCAAAATATTCACTTGCTGTGCTCGACTGCTACAAGGCGCTCACGCTTGCCGGAGAAAAGCTGTTTGTAACATTTGCGGGTGAGCCGGAAAATGCGTCCGAATATGTCGGAGAGATAGCGAAACTTATAAGAACGGGTATTGTAAGCATAGACGACCTGCCGCCGCTGTATCTTATGGAAAGCGCAAAATCGGCTGACAGACAGTATGTGCTTAACGGCACGGCGCTTACCGCACCGCAGAAAAGAGCAACGGCTGAGGCGCTGTCGGAATGCGGCAGGGAGAATACGGCTATATCAAAAATAAATGCAGTGGCAAAGAGAATGTCAGACGGCGCTGACGTTCACAGAATAGGGCAGACGGCTAAGCTTGTTTTCCCGTCAACGGCGCTTTCGCCGACAGCAATTGAAAAGCTTAACGGCTGTAAGTTCTCTTACTTCTTACAGTATGGTATGGAACTGAGAAGTCCGTCCGATATAACTATGAGCGCCGTAAACTACGGCAGTATTATGCACTACATTATGAAATACAGCTTTGAAAGACTGTATGCAGACGCTAAGGACAAGGGAAATCCTCACGCCGATGACAGCAGGATAACACAGCTGATAGCCGAGGCTATGGCAGAGTACCGTGAAAAATATCTGCTCGGCGAAAGCGAGATGAGCGCAAAGTTCAACACACTGTACCGAGCGCTTTCAACGGCGGCATTCTATCTGCTGAAATATATGACCGCCGAGCTTGAAAACAGCCGCTTTGTGCCGACATATTTCGAGCTTACGCTGTCAAAGGCTTCATCTGAAAATAATTTTGACATATCGCCGTACAGCTTTGATATAACGCTTGACGACGGAAGCACACAGACGGTTACGATAGGCGGAACGGTAGACAGGGTGGATATGGCGTACTGCGATGACGGAAGCCGTCAGATAAGGGTAATAGACTATAAGACAGGAAAAAAGGAAGCAAGCCTGAGCCGTATCTTCTACGGACTGGATCTCCAGTTGCTTTTGTACCTGCTGACGCTCAGCGATAACAATAAGGATAACGGTTGTCAGCCGTCTGCGGCTGTGTATTATCCTGCGGGAACAACTCCGCTTAAGGATATAAAAGACCCGTCGGAAGAGCTTAAAAGAGGAATGTGGCTCGACAGTCACAGAGAAACAGGCTTTGCCGTTGAAGGTACACAACAGGAGCTTGAACGTGACAATTACAACGGAAAATACATTGATAAAAGCGGTAAGCAGAAGTACGATTGCCTTTACAGCGCAACAACTATCGAAAAAGCAAAGCTTGCAAGCCTTGAGAGCAGAATAGCAAAGGTTATAAAGGAAAACGCAGGCAAGGTAAAGAGCGGCTGTGTTGACGCAAAGCCGCTGTCGGAAAAAGGTAAGCTGATCTCCTGCAAATACTGTGAATATAATGACATATGCGGCGCAGGAATATCGTCCGCTACAGATGTTGATTCCGATGAGGCGACCGCATTCAGCGAAGATATAGTACTCAGCAAAGAAAGCAAGTAAGGAGGGGATAAATATGAATTACACAGACGCACAGAACAGGGCTATAGAGCAGGGCAGACACCCCGCTATAGTATCGGCGGGCGCAGGAAGCGGAAAGACCGCTGTACTTACACAGCGTGTTGTGAGAATGGTGTGCGACAGGGAAAATCCCCTCGACCCGTCAAAGATAGCGGTGGTTACATTCACCGACAAGGCGGCAGGAGAACTCAGAGCAAGGCTTGACAAGCTTATGCGCGAGCGTGCGGCTAATGCGGAAAATGCCGATGACGTGTTATTCCTGCGCCGTCAGAGAAACAGACTGCGCAAGGCGAGAATATCGACTATCAGTTCGTTCTGCTTTACTCTTATAAGGGAAAATATTGACCTTGCCAAAAATCTTGCGGCAGGCTTTTCGATCATGGATGAAACCCGTGCGGATGCACTCAGGAATGCGGTACTTGATGATGTACTGGAGGATTTTTATCTTAATGCCGACAGTGCCGACAAAGATGTAATACTCGAAAACTATATACAGAAAAACGATTCCGACCTCAGGAGCATTATCCTTTTTGTGTACGCAAAATCGCTCAATCACACCGACCCCGAGGATTGGCTTTCGCACAGTGACAATATCGAAATACAAAACGGTGTAAAGCTTGGACTTATCCTGAGTGTGAAATTTTACGCCGAGCGCTTTAATGAAGAGATTTCCGAAATGCGTGAAGCTATCGAATGCTATGAGGGTACTAATGCGGATAAGCATGCGGCATATGCGGACACATTGGAAAATGTCTATGGCAAGGCTATAAAGAAACTTGTTGAGAATAACTGTTGCGTAACAGAAGAGATAACTGCGCTTTTACAGACAAGCTTCGGTACAACACCTCCGGACAGAAGTAAAGAGAAACTGGTCGGAGCGCACAGAAAAGCGGCAAAGAGCATTTTTGAGGATAATATATACAAGACCTGTCTTAAAATATCATCTTTTGACGATGATATGAGTAAGAGTCTGCCGGCTGTAACTGTACTCAAAGAGCTTGTGATAAAGTTCGGCAGAAAGTACGCCGAGGAAAAACGCAGTCGCAACAGTGCAGACTTTTCAGACGCAGAAAGAGAGCTGTACGGTATTCTTGTCGACAATCCGGAAGTCGGACAGAGAATAGGATTACAGCTGATAATAGTAGATGAATTTCAGGACAGCAACCGATTGCAGTATGAGATATTCAGACGCCTATCGGATAATCTTGACGGGCTGTATTTTGTCGGCGATATCAAGCAGTCGATATACGGCTTCAGAGGCGCACAGCCTGAGGTTTTCTCCGAGATATGCGCCTCACCCGAATTTGACGTGCTGCCGTTGAACGAAAATTTCCGCAGTGACAAGAGTGTTATCGATGGTATCAACACACTGTTCGACCGTATGATGACCGAAAAGACCGGCGGAGTTGACTATGAGAAGAACGGCAGGCTTGTCTGCGGACTTGATAAAGACGGTACAGCCGTAATAAATCCCGAGGATATGACCGAGGTGTGCGTTATTACACCGCAGACGGGTAGTGCCGCCGAGAGTGAAGCCGTATATGTGGCGTCAAGGATACGCAGTATGATAGACAGCGGATATAAGGTGGGCAGGGAAAAAAGACCCTGTACCGAGGACGATTTTGCTATAATAATGCGTTCTCCGGTCAATAAGGTTGAAATATTTGCAGAGGCGGTAAGGGCGCAGGGGCTTAACGTTACATTCCCCCAGAAAGAAAAGCTTGCGGAGTGCTCCGAAATAAGATTGATGCTTTCACTGCTCAAGGTAATAAACGACCCGTACGATGATATAAGTCTTGCAAAGGTGCTTATGTCGCCGCTGTATTGCTTTACGGCTGAAGAGATGGCAAGGCTCAGGACGGGAACATTCGGCTTTGATATACCGGCTCTTGAAAAAGCCTGCCCCGATGAGCTTGAACGCTATTCATGCGGCAGAGATAATCCCGGCTGTATGAAGAAAAAGCCGTTGTACAGCTGTTTAAGACTTGCGGCATACGGCTATGACACGTCCGGATATCCTGCTTTGTATTCTCTTACAAAGGATACAGCGCCGTCTGAAAGATGCGCCGGTTTTTTAAGCGACCTTGACGGTTTCAGGTATACTGCTGCGGCGTCTTCACCGCATGAGCTTATACGCATTATATATGATACCATATCCGCACCCGAGCTTCTGTCGGTGGGCGATGACCCTGCGTCAAAGCAGGCAAACCTTGAACTTCTGATATCGTATGCCCGTGACTACTGCGACTTCAGGGACGGAGGAACTCTGGGCGACTTCATTTACAATATAGAGAATATGAGCGGCTCGCTTAATGCGGCGTCCTCTGCAAGCAATCACGGGGTAAAGATAATGTCGGTGCACGCGTCAAAGGGCTTGCAGTTTCCTGTAGTCTTTGTAAGTGACTGTTCGCATCAGTTCAGTTGCCGGGATTACAACGGAGATATCATAATCAGTGAAGAATACGGTATAAGCACAAAGAGCGTTGACATATCGACTATGAGTAAGATACCGTCGCCTGCATATCATGCGGCATCGCTTGAAATAAAGGCAGGGCTGTTCAGCGAGGAGATGCGGCTGTTATATGTTGCGGCAACCAGAGCCGAAAACAAGCTTATATTCACCGGCACGAAAAAGATAGACGACAAAGATTATGATAAGCTTGATGTTGCCGTTCCCGGTCGCAAAAAGGCAAAGTGCTATGATTCAAAATATATCTTATGGCTTCTTGAAGTGCTGTCCTGCGAATGCGACAGGGTTGACGACAGAAAAAGGGGCATTATAGAATTCGGTAATGTCAGATATCAGTTCTATCCGCTTTGCGAAAACAATGATAACGGAGATAGCACCGCCGTATCAAAAAGCAACGTTTCTGAACCTGCATCAGCGGAAGAAACTGAAACGGTTGAAGATAACGGCAATGTTGATACCGTGTTCAAAGATAATATAAAGGAGATACTCGGTTGGCACTATAAGTATGAACCGCTTACGGTTATACCTGCAAAATTCACCGCAACGGAGCTTGCGGCAAACCGCAGGGAAAAGCTCGGCGGTGAAAATTACGGTCTGTATGTCGGAAAGCCGTCATTCCTTACCGAAAATGAAACAGAAAAACTCAGCGGAAAGCGCCGCGGCGACGCATATCATAAGCTTATGGAGCATATACCGTTTGATAAGGCAATGACAGCGGAGGAGATACAGGCATATATCGAAAGCGCAGCAGCGGATTTTCTGTCTGTAGCAGAGAAAAAGAGCATAGATCCTGCGGATATCGCAAAGTTCTTTGAAAGCGATACGGCAAAGCGTATAATAACAGCCGCCGAAAAGGGCAATGTTTACCATGAATATCCGATCTTCCACAAGCTTGACGCTAAGCAGTACGACCCTGCAATTTTCGGCGCAGAAAGCAGAGAAGCACTGAACGGGGCTGAGCCGTATGTTCAGGGTATTGCGGATATGTTCTTCATTGAGGACGGAGAAATAGTGCTGATAGACTACAAGAGCGACAGAACGGACGACGAGCAGACGTATATAGATGATTACAAGCTTCAGCTTGATATATACAGACAGGCGCTTGAGCAGGAATTTTCAATGCCGGTAAAGCAGATGCTGATATATTCGTTTACGCTCGGACGCTTCATTGATCTTGAAAAACCGGAGGAAAACAAATAATGCAGTTCAACAAAACTCCTGCGACCATAAAACAACAGATAGATATACTGCGGCAGAGAGGCTGTATAATAGCAGATGAGGAGTACGCCGAAAAGTGTCTTACGAATATCAACTACTATCGCCTTGCCTATTATTTTGCGCCGTTTCTTGAACGTAAGGGTAAGTACAAGGACGGTACGACCTTTGAACAGATAATGAAGGTGTATGACTTTGACCGCATACTGCGCCGTATGATAATGACATATCTTGAAGAGATAGAAATATCAATGCGTGCGATAATCTCCAACTATCATGCTATGAAGTACGGAGCGCTGGGATATCTCAACGCATCGAGCTTTGATCCGCATCATAATCATCAGGCGTTTTTGTCGAAGATAGAGCGGCTTATCGAGGCGAACGAGAACGAGGAATTTGTAAAACACCACAAGAGAAAATACGGCGGTATAATGCCCGTGTGGGCGGCAATGGAGCTGTTCAGCTTCGGTACGCTGACATATTTCCTTATAGATATGAAGTCGGCGGATAAGAAGGATATGGTTTCACGGCATTTTGATCTTAACTACAGAACGGTAGAGGACAGGATGCTGTGTCTGTCGGATCTCAGGAACGTGTGCGCTCATTATACGAGATTATATGAGAATCCGTTCCCTAATGCGCCGAAAAGCTCGGATGGGCTTGGCTTTGAGCCTGACAATACGCTTAAATCCTATATGGCGGTGGCAAGGTCGCTCTATCCCGATAAATATAAGTGGGAAAATGAGTTTATACCTGCTGTTGCCAATCTTATTGACGAGTACGGGATGATAGATTATATGAGCGGATACGGGTTTAAAAAGAAAACAACGTAATGATAAAAAGAAGCGGAGCGTGGGTTTCACGCTCCGCTCAGCTTGTAGAAAAAGTATGTTTTTTCAAAAAAGTGCTTGTCCTCAATCCCTATCCCCAAACCCCTTTCCCCCGGAAAGGGGCTGAGCGTGGGGCTGCCGCCCTCACCCCGCTTGGGGCTACGCCCCAAACCCCGTATTATTAAAAATATAGGTTTATCGACAAACTAAGCGGAGCGTGGGTTTCACGCTCCGCTTTTGCGTTATATTAACATCATATATCCAGTGTCTTAAGATATGCTCTGAAATCCTCGCCTATCTCCGGGTGCTTCAGTGCAACCTCGACACAAGCCTTCATTATGCCGAGCTTGTTGCCCATATCATAACGTGTGCCGGTGAAGTCGACGCCTACCATGCCCTCACTCTTTGCAAGCTGTTTCATAGCGTCTGTCAGCTGATATTCGCCGCCTGCACCTGTGGGGAGCGTTTCAAGGATATCGAATATCTTTGCGGGGAGAACGCATCTGCCGAGTATCGCAAAGTTTGAAATAACCTCTTCGGGCTTTGGCTTTTCAATCATATCCGAGATGCTGTAAAGATTGTTTTCGAGAGGTTTTACGTCAAGCGTGCAATATTTCAGCACAAGCTCAAACGGAACTTCCTTCATACTTACGACAGCCTTGCCGTACTTCTCGTACGCTCTGCAGCACTGTGCCGTGCAGGGATCGTCACCGATTATAACATCATCGCCGTAGATAACTACAAACGGGTCGTTGCCGACAAACTGCCTTGCATACATAACAGCGCCGCCTGTGCCGTTCTGCGTCTGCTGACGTACATAGGTTATGTTCTTGCCCATTTCGGCAATATCGCATACAACCTTGTAGAATTCGTTCTTGCCGCCTGTGAGGAGCTGTGCCTCAAGGTCGGGCTTGCGGTCGAAGTGATCCTCGACATCCTGCTTGCCGCGGGAAAGAACTATCAGTATTTCCGTGATGCCTGAGTTTATAACTTCCTCAACGATATACTGTATAGCGGGCTTATCCACTATATTGAGCATTTCCTTGGGGATAGCCTTACTTGCGGGGAGAACTCGTGTTCCGAAGCCTGCGGCGAGTATTACTGCCTTTTTAACTTTTTCCATTATTGGTACCTGTCCTTGTTCTGATGTATTCCCTACCGTTTTCTTCATATCCACTATATAATCTGCAGGCGTAACAAAAATTATTACGCCTGCATTTTTAAGCGCTAACGCTTATATTCTGTTTTGAATAAACATTACTTGATGAGTGCTTCATAAGCCTTGAGCAGCTTTGTTACGCTGCCGATAGCGTAGAAGTCACCGCTTATAGCCTTTGCAATGAAATCGTACTTGCCGTTTACAACTGCAACAACGTCGTCAATGGGCATATCGATATGTACGTCGTTGTCGATGTAGCCCCAGGGCTCTACTGTTACCTTACCGTCATCGATAAGAATGTAGATGTAGTATTCCTTGTCGCCGTAAGCCTTGATTTCGATAGCGATCTTTTCATTTACCTTTGTAACGTCCTTCTTGGCAAACTTAGCTCTTACCATATCTGCAAGAGCAAACTTGTCGGGCTGTTCGGGAGCGGCCTTCTTAACTTCCTTCTTGGCGGGAGCTGCCTTCTTAGCGGCGGTAGCGGGCTTCTTAGCAGCGGTAGCGGGCTTCTTAGCAGCGGGTGCCTTTTCAGCAACCTTTTCAACTGCCTTTTCTGCAACCTTTTCTACAGCCTTTACTGCCTTAGCGGCGTCAGCTTTAACCTCAGCGGCAGCCTTTACAGCTTCAGTCTTTACAGCTTCAGCTACGGGTGTCTTAGTTCCTGTCGTATTTGTCTTCTTAGTAGCCATTTCACTTAGATCCTTTCTGTATTTGCTGCCCGGTGGCAACAATTGTGTGGGGATTTTCCTCTACTGCATATAATAACATATACATTTGGAAAAAACAAGGGCTTTATAAGCCTTTTCGGTTTTCTTCACAAAAAACAGTGTAAAAACATACAATATGATAGCGAAAATGTAACCGTACGTCATTGTTATTTACACGCATTTTACCGAGTTGTGACGTGCGGCGCAAGCTGAAACCTGAAACCTAAACCCATAAAGACAATAAGAGGTGTATTGTAAATGAAACTTCTTGTACTCGGCGGAGATATCCGTCTGCATTATACCGCCGAAAGGCTGAAACAGAAGTACGAGGTATATACCTACGGCGTGAGCGAGCTTGATATGCTCCCGGATGAACCGTGCGATGCGGCGGTGCTTGGTCTTCCGGCAAGCCGTGACGGAATAAACATATCTGCTCCGCTGTGTCGGGATCCTGTTTCTTTCACTGTGCTGAAAAAGCTTGTGAAGTGCGGAGGTATAGTTATCGGCGGAATGATAAGTCCCGCAATCAGAAAATTCTGTGCAGAAAACGGATTTTTCTGCGAGGATCATTACTGCGATGAAGCCGTGATGCTCAGAAACGCCGTACCGTCTGCGGAGGGAGCGCTTGCAGTCGGCATAAACGCAACGCCTGAACAGATGCTCGGTCAGAAAGTGCTTATACTGGGATTTGGCAGGATAGCGTCACAGCTTGCCGTTTATCTTACGGCTATGGGGTGCGAGGTCATAGTTGCAGCAAGAAGCCGTGAGAAAAGGGCAAAGGCGAGAATGCTCGGTTGCCGGGCAGTCGGCTTTGATGTGCTCGGTAATATTTTGCCCGAAGTAACGCTGATATACAATACGGTACCGTGTGCGGTAATAGGCGAAGATGAGCTTGCGGTGTTTGACGATGAAGCGGTATATGTAGAGCTTGCCTCGGTGTCCGGCATTGACAGCGAGGCACTTAAACGACACAGCGTAACGGTTATAAAAGCAGGCGGTCTGCCGGCAAAAACCGCGCCGAAAACCGCAGGCGAGATAATAGCCGATGCAGTAGAGGAGATACTTGATACTTATAAAGAAAGGGGCGGTGACCTTGAGCAGTGAATTAAGCGGTGTCAGAGTAGGATTTTGTATGACGGGTTCTTTCTGTACGTTTTCAAAGGCGTTTGCGGCTATGGAAGCTCTGCATGACGCCGGCTGTGATATACTCCCGATAATGTCGTTCAATGCAGGAACAACCGACACACGTTTCGGTACGGCACAGGAGCATATAAAACGTGCGGAGAGTATCTGCGGTAAAAGAGTGTTGATGTCTGTTTCCGATGCTGAACCGATAGGACCTAAAAAGCTGACGGATATAATGGTGGTAGCGCCTTGTACCGGAAACACAATGGCAAAGCTTGCAAGAAGCATTACCGATACTCCTGTTACAATGGCGGTCAAAAGCCACCTGCGTGGAGCCGGACCGGTGCTTATCGCCTGTGCCACCAATGACGCGCTTGCAGGCTCGTTTAAAAATATCGGTTTTCTGATGAATTGCAAGAACTATTACTTCGTTCCGCTCGGACAGGACGATCCGATCCGCAAGCCGTGTTCTCTGGTAGCGGATTTTACGCTTATTCCCGACGCTGTCTGTGCGGCGCTTGACAATATACAACTCCAGCCGGTTATTATCTGACGGTTGACACGTTCCTTCGGTTGTCGTATAATCAATACAGAAGATTTACGATAAAAGGAGCAGACGGCTATGAGAAGAAAAGACCGTGAGATTACCGACAAAAAAGAGATACTTGATATCGCAGGTAGCGCAAAGGTGATACGCATTGCTTTTTTTGATGAAGAATATCCTTATGTTCTGCCGTTCAATTTCGGATATGAGGAAAAGAACGGCAGATTGTATTTTTATATCCATACCGCAACCGAGGGCAGGAAAAATGCGCTTATCGAAAGAAATAACAAGGTGGCGTTTGAGCTTGATAACTGCCATGACTATGTGCAGGGCAGTATAACAAGTCTGTATGAGAGCGTTGTCGGAAACGGAGTAATGACGGAAATAACCGACATCAACGAAAAGCTTTCTGCACTTTCGCTGATACTTGAGCAGTACGGTGAAAAGATCTACAAGGCTGACAGTTCCTGCGCCGCAAGGACAAGGGTTTACCGACTTACGGTAAATGAGATCAGCGGAAAGGCAAACCGCGGAAAATGAGCAACATAACCTTTGATATGCCTATAAATCGCACTGTAACGGTGATAACGGACGGCAGGAATATAACGAACATAGTTTTCGATATGAATATACCCGACTGCCCCGACCCGATATGTGAAAAGGCGAGAGAGCAGTTTACAGCATACTTTGACGGACGGCTGAAAGAATTTTCATTGCCGTTTGATATAAGCAATGCCGGTACGCCGTTTTTCCGGAGCATACTCACCGCTGTGCAGAAGATACCATACGGCGAGCGTGTAACATATATGCAGGCGGCTGAAATGGCAGGGAGCAAGGCAATCCGTGCGTGCGGCTCGGCGCTTAAAAGAAATCCGCTCCCGATTCTTATCCCGTGTCACAGGATAGTTCCCGCAAGCGGCGGCATTGGTTTTTATATGGGCGAAGAGGGGATAGATATAAAGAAATTCCTGCTTGAAACAGAGGAGAAGTATAAATGATCGATCGTAAAGAGCTGCTTTCGGAGCTTGAAAAGCTGTCAGAGGAAAAGTTCCGCATATTCAATGAGAAAATAGTACACACAAGCAGATTCAGGGTTATCGGCGTGCATATGCCCGACTTGAAAGCAATCGCAAAAAAGCACAGGGCAGATTACAAAGAGATGTTTGAAATGCCGTATGACAGTTTTGAAGAGATAATGATCAAGGGTGCGGCACTTGGCTTTGCAGACGCTCCGCTGTCTGAAAAAGAACCGTATATTATACGCTATGCCGGGATGATCGACAACTGGGCGGAATGTGACTGCTTCTGCTCGTGCATAAAGGTTAAAAAGAGCGAAGAGGATGCCTTGCGCCTGCTTTCGGAAAGCCTGATGAAGCAAAAAGAGGAGTTCGTTTCCCGTGTGGGTATAGTTCTTATGTTCTCAAGATTTTCCGATGAACCGACCGTAAAAAAGGCGCTTGATATCTATGATACACTGCCTTGCGGCGAGTATTACCGTGATATGGCGGTGGCGTGGGGAATATCGGTATATTGCGTAAAATACCCGGAGCTTATCACGACCTATCTTGAACACAGCCCGTTAAGCATAACAGTGAAGCTGATGGCGGCACAGAAGATACGCGACAGCAGAAGAGTGAGCAATGAAAACAAACTCAGAATAACACAGACGGTAAATACTCAGCGATAACTTTACCCCGGTGCAGGTTGCGTCGGGGCTTTTTTTCGGCACAAACCGTAATATACAGATGTAATCACTCTGATTTTTTATTGTAAAATAGTCCGTTGTGTGCTATTATAGATATTGGTTATATTGTAGGAGGTCGGCTATGATAAATACTACTTACAAAGCACCGGAGATTACAGTCATAATATTTTATCCGCGGATAAAGCCCGGAAAGGGCGGTGAGCTATGATGCCGCCGTTATACAGAATAGCGGAAATGTGCGTTTATTCGCTGTTGAATTTCCTGCCGTTTATGGCGCTTGCACTTTATCCTTTCCGCTCAAGGCTTCGCTTTTCTGCGAAAATCACAGTCTGCATTATTGTTGTTATATCGTTTATCCAGATGGGGCTTGGGCTGTGGGCGGCGTTCTTTTCGGGAGGAAAGGCGGCGCTTGCGAGTGCGGTAAGCACTGCGGTGTATGTGGTTTTCTATTTTATTGCGGTTAAAGTAAATTTCGGCAAGGCGCTGTTCACCTTGCTTATGATCTCAAACACGGCAAATTTTGTAGTGGCGGCATCAAAGTGCATAGAAGGAAAGATTTTTCCCGAGCTTGCGTTACAGTCGTACCGCTGGTCGTTCTCGCTTATAATGCTGGTTGTGCTGGCGGTGGTATGGATACCGCTTTTCATCTACACAAAAAAGGTGTATACTCCCGCAGTTGAAAAAGAGCCTACCGGTATCGAGTGGCGGTATCTGTGGCTGATACCTGCGACCTTCTATCTGATATGGTACTATATGCTCTATAACAACAACGTCAAGTCCAGCCTTGAAACTGCACTTGACGCAGGCAACACTGTGTTCCTGCTGTTTATAAACGTGGGAGCCGGAATAGTGTATTATGTTATAGCGATGCTGATAAACGAGCAGGAGAAGAACATAAGGCTCAGCGATAACAACCACCGCCTTGCGATGCAGAACCTGCAGTACGAAAATCTGCAGGAAAAGATAGCGGATGCGAGAAGAGCAAAGCACGATGTGCGTCACCACATCTCGCTTATGCAGGAATATGTCAGAAACAAGCAATACGGGGAGCTTGAAAAATATCTTAACAGCTATCAGCAGAGCCTGCCCGACGATACGCTTATCAGCTTCTGTGAGAACAAGACGGTGAATGCCGTAATGCTGTATTTTGCGCAGGTGGCGAAAAACGAGGATATTGATTATGATGTAAAGGCGGTCATCCCCGAAAATATCTCTGTTGACGAAACGGATCTGTCGGTGCTGTTCGGTAACCTTATCGAAAATGCGACAGACGCTTGCAGGGAGGAAACGGGAGATAACAGGAAGATAGTAATAAGGGCAATGACGGACGAATATACTCTTTGCCTCGGCATAGACAATACCTTTTCGGGTACGCTTAAAAAAGACCTGAGCGGTGTGCTGTTCTCATCAAAACATATCGGTTACGGTGTAGGCATTGAATCCGTAAAGAGTATCGCCGAAAAATACGGCGGCTCATATCGTTCGGAAGTAAAGGACGGTATGTTCATGTCCTCTGTACTGCTTAATTTAAAGACATAAATAACGGCTGTGATGAATTTCTTCACCACAGCCCCTCGGTTTGCCAACAAACATACACAGACTCTCCCGTTGCACCGATTATTATAACTTCTGCTATCTCCATAATCTTTTTTCTATCCCTCGCCTCGCACTAATTTTAGCTCCCTTGTGTAAAGGGAGCTGGCTTGCGGCAAGTCTTGCTTGTTTCAAATACTATCATTCTTTGCGATACCTGTAACACTTAAAGCTCACAAATCTTATCTGCCGTCAAGACTGAGGGATTGCCTGCTACCAATCTTTCTGCTTTCACAAACACCTCCGCTGACAATCCCTCAGTCACAGTGACGGAAAGCTTTGTTCTATATCAAAACAACTTTGATCTGATATATAAAACAATACCGAAAATGTTGTACCGCACTGCGACAGCTCCCTTTACACAAGGGAGCAAGTACGTTATTTTAAACCTTATTGAGTTTTTCTACAAACAAAATGAGCTGTGATGAAACCCATCACAGCCCCTTCTTATTATTCACTTATCTTTATCAGCTAAGCTCGATCTCAGCAAGCTCTACATTGATAGTCTTTGTCGTATATCTGCCTGTTGCGCCTGCCCTGTAGACTGTCAGCTCAACGGTATCACCGATATTGAGTTCGGCGATAATGTTCTGGATATCTGTTACAGATGAAACAGCAGTGCCGTTTACCTTTGAAATGATATCGCCGACTTTAAGACCGCTCTTTGCTACCGGCATATCTTCCGAGATATATGTTACATATACGCCGCCGCTTTCAAGTCCCTGCATATATGCGCTGTATTCGCTTATCTCTTCGCCGTTGATGCCAAGACCGGGACGGTTTGTAACATAGCCCTTTGTCATAAGGTCGTTGATAACGGGCTTAGCCTCGTTTATTGTAATGGCAAAGCCGATGTTATCTATAGACGCTGATGTGTTTGATACCAGCTTATAGTCGATTATACCGATAACGTTGCCATACATATCGAAAAGTCCGCCGCCGCTGTTACCGCTGTTGATAGCCGCATCTATCTGTATTGTGCTTGTGCCGTATGCACTGTTTGAAGCTGAAGCTCTGCCAAGACCGGATACGATACCCTTAGTAAGAGAGTTGAGTAACTGCTTAGGGTTGCCGAGTACGCATACATCCTGACCTACTCTTACAGTGTCCGAGTCACCGAGCGTTGCATATTCAAACGGATCGTCACGGCTGATCTTCAGCACTGCAAGATCCGAATAGGTATCACTGCCGACTACTGTAGCCTCATATTCCTTTGTGGTATCGGGATCCTTGTAATCGGGAGCGACTACTGTCATTTTATCCGCACCCTCTACAACGTGTGCGTTTGTGATGACATAGCCGTCAGAGGTGAATACAACGCCACTGCCGCTGCCGTATTTCATAGGCTCTGCATAACCTGTCTGGCGCTGATAGTTATATACCAGCACAACGGTGTCCTTTACCTTTTCGTAAAGCTCCTCTGCATTCAGAAGTGTGCTGTTTGAGCTGTCGTTTATCTTGCTTTCGTCAAGGGGAGCGGCTGTTGCCGTGTTTGAGGTGTTAAGCGTTGTTGACGGTGCGACAACGGAGCTTTCTGAGCCGCTGTCAGCCGACTCGCCCTGAGATGTACCGTCAGACGAGCTTGCAAAGGGAATGGTGGCATTTATACTGTTGCCGAGTACCGTTCCTGCAAATCCTGCACCGCCGCCGACTACAAGAGCTATAGCAACGATACCTGCGACCAGAGCGGTCTTACTGCCGCCTTTTTTCTTTGGTGCCTTACCGCCGTCTGGGACAACGTGGACGTTATTCTGACCGTTGTTCATACCGTTCATACCTTGCTGAGCGTTATTCATATTGCCCGCATATCTGTAATATGAGTTGTAGGCATTCTGCTGTGCATTGTAGTTACTGCTGTAGGAGGTATCTTTATAACCGCTGTTTGTGTTATTTGCGGCACCGGATGTATTGCTTGCTTGCGCTTCTGTATTTGCAAAAGCGCCTGTTGTCTGCTGTGCATTGTCGGCAGTAGAGAAGCTCTGAACCTGTTCACTGTCGTTTGTATTAATATCTTTGCGTTCAAATCCGTCTGTCATATCTATCATCCTTTCACGCCCGTAGGCTTTATTGCTTTTTGACTATGGCTAAAGTATACAGTTCGTATGTGAAAAAGTTGTGATACAGCTTTGAAGTTTGACAGATAATTGCTTTAACGGCATTTTTATCACAAGTGAAAAAATGTTCAGGTTATATGGACAAAGTGTATGATGTGTGATAGAATAGCATTATCAGGAAAATATGCACAGGAGGAAGATTTATGTTCTTCTTTAAAAAGAAAACGGATAAGACAGAATCAGCCGATACCCCGCTTAAAAGAAAAGCGAAAACTATGCCAATGACAAAGAAGGTGCAGTTCTGCTATATAAAGCCCGATGAGTTGAATATGCTTTTAAACGGTGATATAAACTCGGTGCTGACGCTTGAACCTGTGAATTATTATGCGGAGAAAAGCCGCTACTGGCTGTGCGTTTTTTATTACACGGAGGATTACAGCGAGATAATCATGCGTTTTGAGCTTTACGAAAACGACAGAAAGACAACGGCTACCGATTATTATGAGATAAATAAGGAGTTGTATTCAAGGATATTGCTTAAGTTCGGGCAGAGGGTTGAATTCTGAAAAGCCATATGTGCTGCATACGTTGAAAAACACACGCAGACAAGAAAATCTCCTCGATAAGCGTACAAAGATACGTTGATTGGCGATTGATGTAGTAAGCAAAAACGCCTTTGCAAATCCGTTTTCAGGGTCTGCAAAGGCGTTTTTGGCGGTGTGTGGATTTATGACGAAAGAGCCACCGTCACCGGTGGCTCTTTGATATTCGTTTTATTAACGATTATTCAGCGTCCTCAGCTTCCTCGTCCTCGTCCTCAGGCATTTCTTCCTTGAGTGCGCGGATAGAAAGGCTTACTCTGTTCTGTTCTTCGTTGATTTCGATTATCTTTACCTTGACTTCATCGCCGATAGAAAGAACCTGAGCTACATTGTTGATACGCTCTGTAGAGATCTGGCTGATGTGGATAAGACCGTCAACGCCGGGGATAATCTGTGCGAATGCGCCGAAGGGTGTGATGCTTACGATAGTAACGTCAACAACATCGCCTTCGTGATATTCAGCAACAAACTTGTTCCAGGGGTTGTCCTCTTCCTTCTTGCAGCCGAGTGATACTCTCTTCTTCTCGGGGTCGAAGCTCTTTACATATACATCGAGCTTGTCGCCGATCTTAACGATCTCTCTGGGGTGCTTGATTCTGTTCCATGTGAGCTCGCTTGAGTGAACCATACCGTCAACTCCGCCGAGGTCTACGAATACGCCGTAGCTTTCGATAGACTTAACTTCACCTGTGAACTTCTGACCTACCTCAATGTTCTCCCAGAACTTAGCCTTAGCGGCATCGTTTGCTTCCTTCTTAGCCTGACGGATAGAACCAACAACTCTGCCTCTTGCCTCTGTTACTTCGATAACCTTGAAAGGAACGGTCTTCTTGAGAAGCTCCTCGAGCTTGCCGTCCTTGGGAACGCCTGTCTGCGATGCAGGGATGAATACTCTTGTACCGTTGGAGATAATGATAACGCCGCCCTTAACTACCGATGATACTTCACCTTCGAGCGTTTCATTTGCTTCCATAGCGGCTGCAAGCTTTTCTACGCCGAGAACGCTGTCAACCTTCTTCTTGGAAAGTGTAACTGTACCTTCTGCGTCATTTACAGCTGTAACGATGGCTTCGATCTCATCGCCAACCTTGACAACATCTGAGGGAGCTGCATTGGGATCCTGCGAAAGCTCGCTTGCAGGAATGTAGCCCGAGTGCTTTGTGCCTAAGTCTACAACAGCTTCGTTCTTGTTTACAGCTACTACTAAAGCCTTGACCCTGTTCCCTATATATACTTTTTTGAAGGTCTTGTCAACCTCCGCCATGAAGTCGAATCCTTCTTCATTGTTGAGAATTTCGCTCATAATTCTATGAACCTCCTTTATTATATAGGCAGGTGTCGAAGCTCCTGCCGTTATACCGACCGTACCGCCCTGCAAAGGGAGCAGGCTAAGCACTGCGGCTTTATCAATATCACTGCCGTCCTGCGTGAAAATCACAGGGCAGTGTTTTTGACTTATCTGTGCCAGCTTTGCGGTGTTGCTGGAATTTTTTCCGCCGACCGTGACCATAAGCGCCGAGCGCCGTGCAAGCTCCTCGGTTTCCTTTTGTCTTTCAGCCGTCGCACTACATATTGTATCAAAAATCGTGATATTTGTATAGTGTTTTTTTGCAACTTGAATGCAAGATTGCCATTTTGACGAATTAAAGGTCGTCTGAGCAACCATAATTAGTGCATTTTGACGAGGAAATTTCTGTAATTCTGACAGTTTTTCCAGCTCGTCCGAGTCACGCACCACTGTTACTTCATCCGGATTTCTGCAATGTCCGACTATCCCGATGACCTCAGGGTGATTTGGGTCGCCCGCTATGATAACGGGGCATTCCGACTTTGAAACAATGTTGTGTATCTTTGCGACAAACGGACAGGTAGCGTCAATACAGCTTATGCCCTTGTCGTTTATATAATCTGTTACCGATTTTGCAACGCCGTGAGAGCGGATTATAAGCGTCCTGCCCTGCGGCAGATCGTCCGGTGAATCTATGGGGTATACTCCCAGCTTCTGAAGTCTTGCTATCTCACTGCCGTTGTGTATCAGTTCTCCGAGCGTATAGCAGCAGCCGTTTTCTTCTGCGGCTTTCTCCGCAATTTCTACAGCACGCTTAACTCCGAAACAGAAGCCTGCGCTCTTTGCCGTTTCGATATTGTAACGGCTCACTTACTTTCCTCATTCGTCTGCTTTTCGGGCTTCGGGTTATACTGCTTGGGGAGCGGATCGCCGTATTCGCTCATACCGTCCATCAGCATCTTTATGTTATCCATAATAAGATTTGAAACACGTCTTAGCTCTGTTCTGTCGTCGCTGTTCAGTGCGATATGCTCGGCAGGAATCATCTCGCCTACCGAAATCCATACTTTTCTGCGGAAGCCTTTTTTTCCGTACTTTATGCACATCGGAAGAACGGGGGCATTTGTCTTGCCTGCGATAACCGCAATACCCGATTTTGCTCTGCCGATATTGCCGTCCTTAGAACGTGTGCCTTCAGGAAATATTACGAAAGCCCTGTTCTTCTCAAGGTCGGCTATAGCGTGGTCAATGGCACTGCCGTCACCTGCTCCTCTTACAACGGGGAACGCTCCGCACTTTGTAATAAGCCAGGCGAAGAATTTATTTTTCTCGAACAGCTCAATCTTCGCCATAAACGAAAAATGTGCCTTGTTCACTGCCGCTATCAGCGGAGGATCGCCGTAATCCTGATGATTGCAGGCTATTATATAGCCGCCCTTTATGCCGTTCTTATACGGTCTGTTGTCACCGCCGATTACCTTGATCCTGTATTTTATGTGCATTGAAAGACATACTATCTTCCTGAAAAATTCATACATTATCTGATTTCTGCCTTTTCTTTGATTATTCTGACAAGCAGGTCGCATGAGCCTTCAAAATCAAGCTCTGTCGTATCCGCAAGCACTGCGTCGTCGGCTTGCTTCAGCGGTGCTATTTCTCTTGTCATATCGTTGTGGTCACGCTGTTTAAGATCCGTAAGCACGCTCTCGTAAGATACAGCCGTACCCTTTGCGATAAGCTCGTCATAACGGCGCTTTGCACGCACCTCGGCATCTGCCGTAAGATATATCTTCACGGTTGCGTTAGGAAGTACGACAGTTCCTATATCTCTGCCGTCCATTATCACGTCACGGCTTTCTGCCATATCACGCTGAAGCTGAAGGAGGAATGCTCTTACAGCCGGGATAGCGGAAACCTTGGAAGCCGCCATGCTTATTTCGGGTAAGCGTATCTCGTCGGAAACGTCATAGCCGTTAAGATATATGTGCTGTGTGCCGTCCTTTATCTTTACATCAAGAGAAATATGCGAAAGTGCCGCACTTACTCTCACGGGGTCGTCCATATCAACGCCGTTGCGGTCGCAGAAAAGACCTATACAACGGTACATAGCACCCGTGTCAACGTATATAAAGCCTAAACGCTTTGCGCATTCTTTGGCTATGGAGCTTTTGCCCGCTCCTACAGGGCCGTCTATAGCTACTGCAATACTCATATCTTTTCTTCTCCAATTTACATATATACTAATTATAACACGGTTTTTATCCGATTGCAACAGGGAAAATGTGAAATTTGTGCGAAATACAGCGTTTTTTTGTAGCGTTTACTTATAAAAACGACCCGCAGTATTCCTTTACTGCGGGTGTCTCTTTATTTGTCTGTTGTAAGTTCGGTCGTTGCATAGCGAATGCTCTGCTTTTTCGACGAGCAAGCCTTGAGATATTTCCTTGTACGCTTATATGTGCTGAGTACATGGGTGTTCTTAGGATCTCTCCACCAACAGCGGACAAGCATACCGTATATTGTTATCGAAATCTTCTTGCGCAGGAGGTAGTATATAAGCCTGTGCTGTTCAAAGATATCCTCGCTTTCCATAAACATACGCAGTGACGCATATGCGCGCAGGTAGCTTACAGTATCGCGCTTTGATATTGTACCGGTCACACTGCCCTCATGATGTGCATAATAATACAGCGTGTCGTTTGCAAACGATACCTTGTCGGCATAGTAGAACAACTGCGGCATTACAGAAATATCCTCGCCGAAACACATTCCCTGCGGGAAGTAAATATCGTTATCGGTAAACAGACTGCGGCGGTAGATCTTATTCCAGATGTAACTGCGGACAGTGATATCCATAAGCACCTCGCCGAACACCTTTTTGCCTTCAAAAACGCCTTTTTTATGCAGAATGAAATTGTTCATTCCGCCGTCGTTGCTGTCAAATATGTTACGGTAATTGCATTGCGCAATATCCGAGCCGTATGCCTCGGCTGTGTTGTACAGTACGGAAATATACGATGGCGATACGTAGTCGTCGCTGTCAACAAACATGACATATTTGCCGCAGGCTTTTGCTATACCGTTGTTTCTTGCAACAGAAACTCCGGAGTTTTCCTGCGTGTAGACGTGTATGAAATCATAGTGTGCCGCATAGTCGTTTACGATATCCATAGATTTATCTTTTGTGCCGTCGTTGATAATTATTATTTCATAGCTACAGTCGCATTTTTGATTTACCAGTGATTCAAGACAGCGTGCCACATATTTTTCTACGTTGTATACAGGGACTATTACACTGACATCCGTAATTTTTTTCTGCGCCTTTTTCGTACCCATAAGTTTATCCTTTCTGTAAAGTCGTATCGGTTGCAGATAGAAGAATTGTATGTTGCCGTATTTATAGCTGAAGATATTAAACTGTGTAAATTATACAACTACTCCTTTTTATAGTCAATCGGAAAACCGCCAAAATGTCAGGCTTTATTAAAAATATGTCAATTTAACGAATAAGAAGACCGCAAAAAGCAGATAATTAATCAAAAAGAACAAACGGAGATGATTGCTTGAACAGTGGCAGAGTATACGTTGCGGCGGCGATAACCGCAGGAATAGTTTGCATAGCGGCAATGCTCGGCGTGCTGAGCGCTGCAATATATGCCGAAGATGAAGAAAACGACAGATTTTTAGGACTGATGTATCATCAGGTGCTTAAAGATGAGAGCCGTTCGGGAAAGTATATAATAACTCCTTATGAGCTTGAAGAAGATCTGAAATATTTGTCGGCAAACGGATATGTATCTGTATTGCCGTCAGAACTTACGCAGATAAATGACGGAGAGAGGAAACTACCTGAAAAGGCTGTGATGATAACCTTTGACGATGGTTATGAAACGGGACTTTATTATGTGCTTCCGCTTCTGGAAAAATATAATATGAAAGCGGTTATAAATATTGTCGGTCGCTATACGGACGAATATTCACAGATCAACGAAGAGGGCAGACATCTTTCCTATGCGTATCTGACGTGGGGCGAGATCAGAAAGTTGTCTGAAAGCGGGTATGTCGAGATAGGCAATCACACATATGACCTGCATTCAAACACGGGGGACAGAAACGGTTGTGCTCAAAAGGACGGGGAAACCGTGTCAGATTATCATAGAGCGTTGTATAACGATGTATCGGCATTGTCGGATAAACTGGAAAAGATGACAGGGGTAAAACCTGTTGCTTTTGCATATCCTTTCGGTTCGCTCAGCAATGGAAGCGCAGAGGTTATATCGGGTTGCGGTATCAGGGTGTTTATGACCTGCCTTGAAAAGCCGTGCAGAATAACCGGAGGGCAGATAATTACGGTTGATCGTTATAATCGAGAAAGCGGAAGAAGCGTACAGGAGATATGTGCGCAATATAACGATACGCTGTAAAAAATGACATAGAAAAATCGGGAGCGCCGGCAAATGACCGTTGCTCCCGATATTTTTCCGTTATTTCTGATTACTTAGACTCAGAAACGCTTGTTGAGCTACCAACGCTTGATGATGTTGTGTTGTTGCCGCAAGCTGTTGCCATAGCTGCTACCATAGCTACTACTGCTACTAAAGCTAAAATCTTCTTCATTTTTTTAATCTCCTTACAGTAAGTTTGTATCGATCTATAATGTCGAATCTGTCGTTCGACTGAAATGAATTATACATAAATTTTATGTTATGGTCAAGTGGCTTTTACCTTAATTTGTTTATTTGGCTTAATTTTCGTTCAGATTGACAAAAAAGCGTGTAATCGTTTAAATGTAACTGGACATTTTTATGGCTATGGTGTATAATATGTGTGAAAACCAAGCTGAATTTGACCGTTTCTGTCAAATCGGTTACACGGTTGTAACTTTATTGGAAATAAAAGTAAAGCAAAATCAGCTCAAGCTTATGAAATATGTAACAAAATGTAATTAATTTCTTTAAATTGTATAAAATTTTGTAACAGATTAGTTTGCAAGCTGAAAATCAGGATGCAGAAAGGAAAAAATAATATGTCAAATGTACCGACACCGCACATAAAAGCACAGGCAGGAGAAATTGCAGAGAAAATTCTGATGCCGGGAGATCCGCTCAGAGCAAAATTTATTGCAGAAAATTACCTGACTGACGCAGTCTGCGTAAACGATACAAGAAATATGCTCGGTTACACCGGTCTGTACAAAGGCGGAAAAATCAGCGTTATGGGCAGCGGAATGGGTGTTTCGTCGATCGGAATATACAGCTATGAGCTGTACAATTTCTATGATGCGGATACTATTATCAGAATCGGCACAGCGGGTGCGCTTGTGCCGCAGGTTCAGCCCAGAGATGTAATTATTGCACAGGGAGCCTGCCACGATACGAACGTTGACCGTCAGTACGGACTTCCCGGGACGTTTGCGCCGATTGCGGATTTCGGACTGGTAAAAAGAGCGTATGAACTGGCAACCGAGAAAAATATAACCGCTCACGTCGGAAATGTTCTTACGGGAGAGGTTTATTATGACGCTTCAAATAGCCTTTCCGCATGGTCGAAGATGGGTGTTCTCGCTGTAGAAATGGAAGCGGCGGCACTCTATATGAATGCGGCGGCGGCAGGCAAGAAGGCTCTTTGTATCTGCACCGTAACCAATAATCCGCTGACAGGCACAGAGGATATTACTCCCGAAGAACGTGAAAAGACGCTTACAGATATGATAACCATTGCGCTTGATGTGTAACCGCTGTTTTCTGTATTTATATTTAAATAGTATAAAGCTATATTGGCAGGATATGCCCTGAATGGCAGTCTGTATATGGCTGACGCTAAAAAACATGAAAATATGCCTTAAATTGCCGAAAACAGCGCTTGCTTTTCGGCAATTTTTCATAAATTTTCGCTATTAAAATTGTTTGATATGCCATCAAAGTTTTCTTGCTATTCGCTGAAACTTATGGTATAATTTTGTCATATAATAATTTCCATTTGATATGGGGGTTGTTTAATTCTGTTAAGACGAATGGGGGATAACCAGTGACAACTTTTACTTACGTTGCTACCGACGTTAACGGTAAGAAGGTCAAAGGTACCGAAATGGCGGAGGATTCCGTAGAACTTATTGATAAGCTCCGACAAAAAGGCTTGTTCTGTACATCTTATAAAGATGCCTCAAAGAACAAGGCGGCAGATGTCAAATATAAGTTCAATACAAAGGACCTTTCTTTTTTCTGCCGTCAGCTTTCAGCAATGCTTACATCCGGTGTCAGCCTTGTAAAATCACTTCAGATATTGCAGGCTCAGTCGGAAAATAAAAAGCAGAAACAAGTACTCCTTGATATATACGAAGAGGTGCAGAAAGGCCGTAGTTTCTCAGAAGCTATCGCAACAAAGCCGGGCGTGTTCCCGTCGCTGTTTGTAAGTATGGTAAGCGCAGGTGAAGTTTCCGGTAATCTTGATGTTATCATGAACCGTGTATCGGAACATTACGCAAAGGACAGCAAGACCCAGAACAAGATAAAAGGCGCTATGATATACCCTATCGTACTGCTTGTTCTTCTGCTTGTAATAATGGTTGCAATGTTTACGCTTATCATGCCTATGTTCCGCGACCTTGCGGGTGACACAGAGATGCCGCCGCTGTCTCAGGCAATTTTCGGTATCAGTGACTTTATGATAAATCAGTGGTATATTCTTATTATAGTTGCTATTGCAATAGTAATCGCACTGCGTTTGATTATCAAGACTCCCTCAACAAAGCTGAAATGGGATGAAATGTTGCTGAAGGTTCCTACAGTCGGAAAGCTTCTCCGTACGATCTATACCGCACGTTTCGCCCGTACAATGTCAAACCTTTTCTCTTCAGGCCTTCAGATGGTAGACTGTATAGAAAAGTCGGTAGGCACGCTTGGCAATACATATATTATAAAACAGTTTGAAGACGTTGTAGAAAACGTAAAACGAGGCGAGGCGCTTTCCGTTGCAATGGGCAGAATAAATGTATTCGACGGTATGTTCGTTTCTATCGTTTATGTCGGTGAGGAATCAGGTACTCTTGATACCATCCTTGCTAAATCATCTGATTATTATGATGACGAAGCCGATTCGGCAATTTCACGACTTGTAGGTCTTATGGAACCTGTTATGATCATACTTATGGGTATCATGGTAGGATGTCTGCTTGCCGGCGTATTCCCGATCCTCTACTCAGGTATGGACGGCATAGGAAATTCATAATAATCACAATCGAAAACCTAAACTTAAATAAGCAGGAAGGAATTTTGGAGATATGTTATCTATTGATATTACCGACAGACAAATCAAACTCGTCCGCGGTGCGGCACAGGGTGCTAAGATCAAGATCGACGAGGTTGATTTCAGAGAGATCGAGAAAGGTCTTGTTTCAAACGGTTACATAGCAGATGTTCCGCTGGTTGCGGCAGAAATAATTGATATGATCAACACGAGATCTATCAAGGAAAAGGATACTATCGTATCCATCAGCTCAAGCTCAATACTCTACAAGGAGCTTATGCTCCCGAAACCAAAAAAGCTTTCAAATACAACTGCTATCGAGGCTATGATAGGAAGCAATATGGGTATATCGGGCGACTACAACATTTCATATACTATTGTAGGCGAAACTGTAGACGAGAACAAGAATCCCCTTATAAAGGTTCTTGCAACAGCCTGCCCCCAGCGTCTTGTTGACGGCTATGTAAAACTGTTCACACATATGGGTCTTTCGCTTAAGGCTGTTAATATTTCAAACAATGCAATTTCGCGTCTTATCCAGAACACTCCCAAGATGTCAGGCTATATGCCGCTCTTACTGGTTCAGATAGATAAGGAATTCCTTAATATCAACCTTTATGAAGACAACGTTCTTTCGTTCTCAAGATACTTCAAGATAGATCCCGCAGACTATAATAATGCCGAGGACTATGTAAACCAGGCTATATATGACAACCTGTTCAGAATGTTCCAGTTCTTCCAGTCAAGGAAGGATATGAAGCCCATCAAGGAAATGATGTTCTACGGCGAGATAGGCGACTTCATAGCGCTCACGAACACCGTATCGGGCTTCAATGTACCGTGTCATATCCTGAGCGCTCCGACAACCATTGCGTCAAGAGCAGACTTTGAGTTTACCGTATACGCAAACGCTATCGGCGCACTCTACAAGGTAAACAAGGAGCTTGAGCATATCAACCTTCTTGCCACCACAGCCGCAAGAGAAAGCAAGGGACTGAATACATTCTTCATCGGTCTGGGAGCCGCCGCCGCTATCAGCGTGCTTGCGGTAATCGGTGCCAATGTAGTAGTAGACGTTATCAACAATAACATCAAGAACGAGATAACAAAGGTTCAGGCTCAGACAAACGATACAGAACTTCAGGCAAGACTTACAACACTACAGCAGAAGGAAGGCGTACTTGCAAACTTCCAGAGCTATAAGAATTCCATTGCCAATGCGGAAATGATGTACAATTATATGCCTAAGGGCACGACTGATGTATATAAGATGCTCAGAGAACCGTTTACGGCAAAACAGGACGGAATTGAAAATGTTACAAGCGATGATATACGCAAGAAACTCAACGGTATGAAGCTGACCAATACAGTCGGCATCAACGGATACACGGTAACAGCGTCATTCAGCTGTACCGATCAGTCACAGCCTTCGCAGTATGTGCGGGCGCTTATCGCTCAGGGCTATTTTGAAAATATAACCTATACCGGTTATCAGGTTGAAAAGGCATCTGCAGAGAATGATAACAAGGAAAGTATCACTTTCAATCTGACCATGCTTCTTAAGGCAGGTAATGATTTTGAGATGAATAAGGATACTGCGAACAGCGCAATCGAAAATGCATATAATGCAGGTGATGATTCTGATACTTCATCCGGTTCGGACACATCAGACACATCCGATACTTCATCAACAGCCGAATAACGGGAAAGGAAACAAAGAATATGAAGATCAGTAAGCAGGAACGTATCCTAATAGTAGTATTTTTAGTTGCAGCAATTATCGGTGTAGGAGTATTTGTTTTCGTGCTGCCTAATTTCAACAAGATCGGCGCAAACAACAAACAGCTCGCAACGGCAAAGCAGGAGTACTCGAATGTACTTTCTCAGCTCGAACATGAGAGCACCATCGACACCGAGATCAGCCAGGCATATGAAGAAGGTAAAAATCTTGCCGAAACATTCTACAGCGATCTTACGGAATATGAAGCCGATGAGATTATGCGTCAGTTTATTGCCAAGGGCAAGAATATAACCGTCGACGGACTTAATGTATCGCCTTTTACGACGCAGTCACTCTCAGTATCGGTATTCACGCCGACAGAGGTTACATATCCTCTCAAGGACTTTGCAAATACTGTTGTGGAACAGCCGGACGTAACTACAGATATATCGTCAATGAGCACAAGAGAGCTTGTAATGTATGCAAAGCAGGTAACGGCAACACTTCTTGCTGCATCCGATCCTGTTACGGTAGGTTCAATCACGGTTTCATTTACAGCACACTCCGACAAGCTCCAGAATCTGCACGATTTTGTTAATCTTCTCTATGACGGAATTTACAACGATAAAATCAAAGGCGCAGACGGAAAACCGCTCTCAAAGGCAACCTATTTATCATCGGTAGAGTATCAGATGGAAGAGAAGACCGCAAGCACGGACGAATCGGCAGCTGCAACAAAAGACTTTGAAATGGATCTTTCGGTAAGCTTCTTATGCATTCAGCCTGTTGCAGATCCCTTTGCTGCTAACAACAGCACAGCTGAATAAACGGCTGCTTACAAGTAAGGAATGAAAGGATGAAACGCTATGAATAAACATAACAGAAAAGCGTTAATGATGAAAAGGGCGTTACTGCGGCTGAAAAGCGGCAGAGGAAGCGTTTTATTCTTCATTATCGCAATAATGTCGGTTATGATAGTGCTGGCATCGGCAGTATATTATTCGGCTGTTTCTGCAAGAAAACAGGTCGAGATAAGATATGGCGACGAGCAGTCCTATCAGAGTGCAATATCGCTTAATGATATTGTGACCGAGTATCTTAACACAAAAACGGAAGACGCATTTGTCGACGCTATTCTGGCCCTTGCACCCGGAAGTTCTCTTACTACACAGGGAACAGGTACAGACAGCTTTGCAAAACTTGCCGAGGGTCTTGGCGACTATAAGGTAACGGTAACAAAGATTTCAGGCGACAGCAGCGACGAAAAGCAGACGGTAAAAATCGAAACCGAAGTAATAGTTAACGGTGAATCTTCTGCTGTTACATCGGTCGGTGAGTTCACGCTTGTTTCAAAACCTTACTCATTTGACAGATTCTTCACGTCAACGGGATATGCTCCTAATGACGTTGTAATGTCCGGTATGACGGTAACTTCCACAATGTATCTTGATAATGAGTACAGCCAGATAGGTTCATTACAGTCAGGAAACTCCGGAATTAATATCAAGGCTGAGGTTATAAGCGCAGGTACGCTTGCTCTTAACAATGCGCCTATCAACGCAGACGGTGACAAGACGTTTGATATAACAGTCGGCAACAATCTTATTATGACGTATAACGGCGGTCAGGGCGCAATGAACCTGAACGGCGGTCAGGGCGCAATGAACCTGAACGGTGGTCGTATAAGAGTCGGAGGCAATCTCATACAGGGTACATCGTTCAACTATAAGAATGATACCGATGTTTATGTTGTCGGCGACTTAATAAGCGGACGACCCAGCGATGACAGCAACTGCGAGATTTATGTAAACGGCGATGCCGCATTTTTCGGAAATGAAACGTTTGCGGGCAAGGTTTATGTAAACGGTGATGTTTACATTGACAAAGAAGTAAACACGGGTGATAAGTTCCCCGGCGGAATAACGATCGGCGGTAATGTCTACCTCTGTTCAGGCTCAAGCTATTTCGGCGCACAGAAGACATGGATAAAGTCACACGGCATTGACGACAGCAGAATAAAGAATTATTCCGATGCTTCCATACGTTTTGAAGCAAAGAACGGCGAGAACGACAGCGCATACAATGCACTGCGTGCAAACATGGATAAGGCACGTTCACTTGCAGGCGGTACAGCGGCTTACAATTATATATGGCCATCTGACAGTCTTATCTGCGAATCGCTCCAGAACGTAAAGGATAAGATAAATGAAAAGGTCGGCAATCCCGAGTACACCAACTGGAATATGCTGAAGAAGTTTATCAATGATGACGGTACATATACTGTAGATCCGATAAACTACGAGTTCAACAATGCAACTGAACCTCAGGTAAAGGATGAAAGATTTAAAGGCACAGGCAGTACAAAGAATCAGTTAGTAGTGTCAGCTCAGAAATTCGGTCAGTATGTTATAATGGGCGATATGCGCATTACGGCAGAACCATGGAACGGATACAACATAGTATTCGATACCACTATGCCTAACGGCAAGGACATTGATATGTATGTATATCTTCCCGCAAACTGTCTGATGGAAAAAACGGGCGAGAACAGCTATAAATTCTCAAACAAGGATACCGACAAGAGCAAGTTCAACTGCTTCAGATGGAATAATCAGCCCGACGGTATGTTTGACGGTTGGTTCAGTGTTCTGACAAAGGGTAAAGGCAGTGTAATATTCATTGTAGGTGATGGCGTCACATATTTTGCTCAACAACGTCTTTTCATGGGACACTACAACCTGCTCAAAGAGATTCTGCCGAATTCAATATCGGCTGACGGAAAGGTTACGAATACCGATACCTTCAATCAGTCTGCAATAGAGAAAATAATGCGCACAACAGATGCGAATGCGAAGCTGCATACAGTATTTAAACAGGATGTCGTTGATAAGTATAACGGAAGCGGAGGACTTCATAACAATCTGTTTATGGTTGCGATAAACAAGAACAGTGATGTAAACTTTGATATGCCATATAATACATTCTGCGGTTTCGTATATGCGCCCTATATGACGTTCGGCGCAGGTAAATCGGGCGAAGGACATTTCGCGATGCTTGGTGGTCTTATCGTATCCGACTATGAAATGCCACAGACATCAAGAGTATATATGGCTACTATCCCCTATGACTACTACGACAGATTTGTCGACAGCACACTGAAAGATGACGAAAAAGAAGACGCACGCTTTGACTATATGGAAAAGCTGATATCAAATTCCGGCGGCGAGATCGGTACACTCGGTTCGTCAAGCTCAAGGTCATGGAGAAAGTACGGTTATAACTGATGAAAGGAGCGGATAGTATGAAGTTGCTGAAACGACTGAAACGCAAAAAGGGTTTTACGCTTACAGAATGTCTTATCTCAATGCTGATATTCGCTCTTATGGCATCTATCGTTATGCAGATACTTGCTATCGCTATAGCGCAGTATAGAAGCAATGACAGCATTGACAAGGACATGGACACGCAGATAAGCGATCTTGTGCAGGAAAATGCTCTTGTCGAAAGGGAAACGACAAACCTTGTTATGAAGTTTGTAAGCGGTACCGGCGGCACTAATAATATCACGATAAATGATATGAAGATCGAAAACGGTTCATCTGATGGTGCCGATGGCAGACTGCAGATCAATAAAATAGACGCCACAATAAACAACGACGGCGGAAACAAAGACAAGGATAAAAACAACGGCGGTATGGTTACCGATGATATCCACATATACGGAACCAAGGATGCTGACAGTATATACGCCGAAGAAAAGAGTGCGGTTCTTACAGGAGATACTTATCAGATACAGTTTGATTTCAAAATATCTACCGAAAAAGGTGTACTGAACGGTTCAGAAAGTAAGTCTATCAAAATAGCTCTTCCGTCATCGGCAAAAAACATAGTTGTAACTCCCGATGATAAAATGATTTACAGCATGGTGTCAGGAACAAATGTAAGATTTTCCGCAAAAAGCAAAGACAATAAGGATACATCGTATGTAATGCATATTGTGTTCACGCTCGGAGCGGAAGAATTTGAAAAAGAATACAAGAGCTTTGCTAAATATTTCATTGACCCTGACAGCGAGCTTGAAGACAAGAGCAAGACTTTCGATGACAAGGCAACACCGGGCATCTATAATCACCCCACAGGTACTCCGATAAAGGAGGATAATCCGTGATGAAGATTAAAAGATTGCTTAAGAAAAAAGCGTTCACTCTTATTGAGATGATTGTCGCAATGAGCATTATGGTTATACTTGTAGGTGCGGCAATGGCAATGTTCAATCCGGTAAAAAGTGTTATCAGTTCTTTAGGTAATGATATGGTCACCGACAATGTAACCGATACTATTACCAACTATCTGAGCGATAAGCTGAAAACTGCAACGACCTATAACATTGCCGGATACACAACAGATAATCTGAAGAAGAATTCCGACGACAGCAACGGCGTTACAAATCGTATAAACCTGATGATGGGAGATATGGACACGGGCGAAACAATGTACTGCATTATGCTCCGTGCGACATCAAAAGGCTATAAACTGTACGATTTCGGAAAAATAACAAACGCTAACAATTATCTTACAAAAATGAACGATGCGCTCAGCAGTTCGGAATATGCGGTTTTTGAAGATGAGTTCTACAATGATTCACGCTACAAGTTCACTTTCGCAACAACGTCATCCAACAGAGGAACATGGTGTCGTATGGGCGTAAACACATACGACCAGGACGGCGAGATAAAGGTAAGCGAACGTGTGCAGACGTTCAAATTACTCAATATGTCGCTTCTTAAAATAACGCCGTCAAGTGAGGCAGAACTAGAGAATTACGACTATTCGGATAATCTCAATATAGTTATTCTTTACAGAATAAAGGTGTATGGTTAATAAAAAAATCCCCCGCCATATCGGCGGGGGAAATATAAACGTTAATTATCAGAGCATCGAAAGATAAGCCTTGATAATGGTTTCACCGCAAAGCATACCGACTGCAAGTCCTACGCTCAGTGCAGGACCGAAGGCAATGCGGCGGCGCAGCTTTATCTTTGTTATCTTGCCGTTTTCCACGTTCGCACGGAATACATATTCCTTGCTGTCGGGAAGCTCGCCCATTACTTCATTCAGCTCATTGCTGAGTGACTGTGTTGCGGCTTTAAGCTCATCGCCCGAAAGATTCCACGCTTTTTCTTCAAAAAGCTCAGGGTCAATTTTGCACTTGCCGTGTTCAAATTCACCTATGATAACATCCTTCGAGTTATCGACAGCCTTGCTTTCGCACCAATCTGTGAGTTTTTCGCTGATTTTTGCGGAACGCTCCTTAGTGAACCGTGACGATACGCAAAGCACAATAAGCCCGTAGACAGCGCCCACCACAACACCTATAACAGCTGAGGGAACTATCTTCCAGCCAAGCACAAAGCCCGATGCCGCCATAAGCTGAACATCGCCGCCGCCCATACCGCCGAATAAAGCGAGTATAGCAAACGGAACTGCGATAACAGCCGCACCTGCAAAATGCTCCCACCAGGGCATATTAGGCTCGGTGAAGAACGTGGCGATACCGAGTACGGCAATCGAGATCGTACACCAGTACGGAATTTCCATATGGTCAATGTCGATACAGCTGAGGACTATAAGCAGTGAGAAGAATACTATTGCGACCACCATCGGCAGACTTGCCGAAAATCTTATGTAGGCGAGCAGGAACATTATTCCCGTCAGAGCCTCGACAACAGTGTAACGTGCAGAGATAGGAGCCTTACACTTGCGGCACTTGCCGCCTAAGAATATCCAGCTGAATATCGGCACAAGGTCATACGGCTTTATCCGTTCACCGCAAGAAAAGCAGTGAGAAGGGCCGTTTACAATCGACATATGTAGCGGAGTGCGGTAGATTACCACATTCAGAAAACTGCCAATGACCGAGCCGAAGATAAACACAAGCACGCAAATTACGGTATCATACCATAGTATACCTGTCATATATATAACCATCCTTTCCTTTTTGGAACGCTGTAAAACAGCGTATGGATATTTTACCACATATCGCCGCCTTTTTCAAGTACAGGCGGCATATATACCACTAATCACAGGGGGAACAGTTTAATGAAGAACATACCGATAGGACAGATTCTTGTTGAGAACGGATTTCTGAAAGAGGATCAGCTTGAAGAAGCCCTTGAAAAACAGCGTGGTGAACCCGGTAAAAAGCTCGGTGACGTATTGCTCGAACTGGGCTATGTTTCGGAAACACAGCTTGCGCAGGCATTGTCTATCCGTCTTAAAGTACCGTTCATCGATCTGACAACAACAAAGATCGATATCGAGGCGGTAAAGAAGATACCCGAGGCTATAGCAAAGAAGAACTGCTGCGTTGCATTCCAGATGAACGACTCACGCCTTACAGTCGCAACAAATGATCCTATCAACTTCTACATATTTGAGGAACTCAAGGTTATCTCCGGTATGGAGATACACGCAATGATAGCTACCCGTACAGCTATCAACGAAACGATAAACAAGGCTTATTCACAGCAGACCGTAAGCAACGTTATGGATAACCTCAACAAGGAGTATACAGGAAATTCCGACTCCGTTATCCAGGACGACCCCGAATCTGGCGAGCGTGTTGATAATGCGCCTATCGTTAAGCTGGTTAATACGATAGTAGAAACCTCATTCAGAATGAACGCATCGGATATCCATATAGAGCCTTTCAAGGACAGAACAAGAATAAGACTCAGAGTAGACGGCGAGCTTATCGAGCAGATGAAGGTAAAGCCTGCCGCACATAACTCGCTTATCACCCGTATAAAGATACTCGGCGGTATGAACATCGCCGAAAAGAGAATACCTCTTGACGGCCGTTTCGGTATGACTATCGACGGCGTAAACCTCGATGTCCGTGTATCGACCATACCTACCGTTTACGGTGAGAAGTGCGTTATCCGTCTGCTTTCAACGGCAGATGAAAAGACAAGAAAGATAACCGACCTCGGTATGACGCTGTACAACTATGAAATGTTCAAGCAGATTATACGTTGCCCGCACGGAGTTATGCTGGTTACGGGACCTACAGGTTCCGGTAAATCAACGACCCTTTACGCAACTCTCGGCGAGCTTTCAAAGCCCAATGTTAACATAGTTACCGTTGAGGACCCCTGCGAAAAGAAGATAGACGGCGTAAATCAGGTACAGATAAATGCAAAGGCAGGACTTACTTTTGCGGCGGCTTTGCGTTCTATCCTTCGTCAGGACCCGGATATCGTAATGGTCGGTGAGATCCGTGACGGTGAAACAGCAGATATCGCTATCCGTGCCGCTATCACAGGTCACTTGGTTCTTTCGACACTTCATACAAACGATGCCGCAAGTACAATCCTCCGTCTTGTCGATATGGGTGTTGCGCCTTACATGGTTGCGTCATCTCTTGTCGGAGTTATCGCCCAGCGACTTGTAAAACTGCTTTGCCCTGAGTGCAAGGAAAAGGTTACTCTTACCGATCCCGCAGACTTAAGACTTGTCGGCAAGACAGAGCCTGTTGAAGTATGCAAGGCGCATTACGGCGGCTGCCGCTCGTGCCACAATACAGGTTATAAGGGCAGAACCGCTATCCATGAGATAATCGTAAGCTCGAACGATATCAAGGAGCTTATCTCAAGCGGCGCTACAGCTGAGCAGATAGGCGCACAGGCTGAAAAGAACGGCACAAAACTTCTGCGTAGCAACGTTACCGATATGGTGCTTGCAGGTACAACAACGCTTGATGAGCTGGTAAAAGCCACCTACTCCGTTTAATGCGGAATCGGTGTTTGCAATATATCTTTTTAAAAGGAGAATACAAAGGTGGATATTAACAAAATACTTGACGAAGCAAGAAGGCTCGGCTGTTCGGACCTACATTTTACTGCGGGACTTCCTCCCGTTGTACGTCTGCACGGCAGTATCAAAAAACTCAGCGGTTACCCCGACTGCACAGAGCCTATCATAGTCAATATCATAAATCAGATAACCTCAATGAAGCACAAAGCTTCGATCCAGAAAGGTCTTGACACCGACTTCTCATATGTATCCGCATCGGGACACAGACACAGAGTAAACGTGTACAGACAGAGGGGTTATCACGCAATAGCAATGCGACTTCTGCGTAACGATATTCCTACACTGCAGGATCTTATGCTGCCGGGACTTATGGGCGAGTTTGCACTCCGTCCGAGAGGTCTTGTGCTGGTAACAGGCCCTACAGGTTCAGGTAAGTCAACAACGCTTGCGGCTATGATAGACCATATCAACCGCAACAAGAACTGCCATATCATTACGGTAGAAGACCCTATCGAGTATCTTCACACACATAAGCAGTCAATGGTAAACCAGCGTGAGATCGGCGCCGATGTAGACAGCTTTGCAGGCTCACTGCGTGCCGCACTCCGTGAGGACCCCGATGTTATACTCGTCGGAGAAATGCGTGACTTTGAAACTATCAATGCCGCAGTAACCGCCGCAGAAACAGGTCACCTTGTGCTTTCAACACTGCATACGACAGGTGCCGCCGAAACCATCGACCGTATCATAGACGTTTATCCGCCTCACTCACAGGGTCAGATCAGAGCGCAGCTTGCAAACTCCCTCGTAGCCGTTATTTCACAGACGCTCGTTCCTACGGCTGACGGCAAGGGTCGTATCGCCGCTCTTGAGCTTATGAGCTGTACAGACGCTATCAGCTCGCTTATCCGTGAAGGTAAGATATTCCAGATTCCGAACTCCATCCAGACCTCTAAGGCTCTTGGTATGTTCTCACTCGACCAGGATCTTGCAAGACTTGTCCGCACAGGCAAAATTACGGAAGAAGTTGCAAGAAGCCGTTGCCAGAACCCCGACGATCTCAAGAGATATATCGGAGCTTATTAAGCAAACAGCGGTCTGTACCAAAATACAGCGATCGGTTTATAATGCCGCCGTACTCCCGGCGGCATTATTTATGCGCTTTTGAAAGGATTTTCATATGAAATTTGTAATACAGCGTGTGAGCCACGCAAGCGTCATCGTTGACGGCAAGGTGATTGGAAAAATCGGCAAGGGTTTTATGGTGCTTATAGGCATCTCGCAGACCGATACAGAGGAAATCGCAGACAAGCTGATACGCAAGATGACGGGGCTTCGCATCTTTGACGATGAGAACGGAAAGACAAACCTTGCACCTGCCGATGTCGGCGGAAGCCTGCTTCTTATCTCCCAGTTCACGTTATATGCCGATTGCCGCAAAGGCTACCGTCCCTCCTTTACAAGCGCCGGCTCACCCGATATGGCAAACGAGCTGTACGAGTATATCGTTGAGCAATGCCGGAAGTGCGAAAGCATAGCCGATGTACAGACAGGCAGGTTCGGTGCTGATATGAAGGTTGAGCTTCTCAACGACGGCCCTTTTACTGTTATCCTTGACAGCAACGAGCTGATGTAATCACAGACAGCATATTAAAGCCAAACGTGATATCATAATGGTGAAAAATTACTGTAAATTACTCCACTACATTTTTCGTCAAATTGCACAACTGAGAAAAATATTTTGTTGCATTTTTGTTAAAATTCCAATCAAACTATAGACAAACCGGCGAAAAAGTGTTATAATCAAGTCACATTAAAAGGAAACGCCGCAGCATAAAGCACAGCGCTCCCGGAAAGGACTTAAGTATGAATGAAATAAAATTAGGTAAAAAAATCTCCGAAGGTAAAACCGTTGACGTATATGAGAGCGGCGACCTTGCAGTAAAGGTATTCAAACCCGATGCACCCAAAACAGTAGTTTTCTATGAGGCGTTCATGGATTCAAAGGTTGAAGAAACCGGACTTAACGTTCCCAAAATAAAGGAAGTTGAACTAATAGACGGCAAGTGGGCAATAGCTACAGAGCTTATCAAGGGCAAGACTCTTGCACAGATCATGGAGGAAGAGCCTGAGAACTGTGACGGCTATCTTGATGACATGGTAGAGCTTCAGCTCAGCATTCACGCTAAGAAGGTTACAGGTATTTCAAAGCTGAAGGATAAACTGAGAGAAGAAATCGAGGGCCTTGACGTTATCGATCATATCAAGAGATACGATCTTCTGACAAGACTTGACAGCACACCCAAGCACGTTAAGCTGTGCCACGGTAACTTCGGTCCCGAGAACATAGTTATAACAGACGACAACAAGGTTTATATAGTTGACTGGATAGGCGCTTCGGCAGGTAATGCCAGTGCAGATGTAGCCAAGACATATCTGAAGCTTGCACTTACATCTACAGAAACAGCTGAGAAGTATCTCAACCTCTTCTGCAAGAAGACAAATACAGCAAAGACATATGTCCAGGAATGGTTACCCATCATGGCGGCATCAACGCTCGCAAAGGGCGTTACAAGCAAGGAAGAGAAGGATCTCCTCTTTACATGGCTTGACGTTGTGGACTATTCTTGATGACAGCTTAATAACGATAATAGCGCCCCGCTTTTGCGGGGCGTTTTTGTGTATGGCTATAATGTATGAGTAAAATTGTCGTAATATATACGGATATGAACGGATGAATATAATATACAGGCTGAACAGGAGAAATATACTTGACAATAACCGGTGTCGGTGATATACTGAAAACACTGTAAAGTATAAAGATACAGCTGTTATCCGTGGGAGAAATATTGATATCAGCGGCGGTATATATATTGATATCAAGGCACAGCTCACGGCGGCTGTGCCTTTTTGCGTTGAATTTTCACTTATAAGGAGAAATTTATATGAAAGTCAAAAAGTGGCTGTTGGCAATAGCGGCTTTCGCGGTTATTGCGGTTATGATGGTGTTGTGCGCTGTATGTGCCGGAGCGGAAGCTTACGGGAATTTTGAGTACGGCGTGCTTGACGATGGTACGGTGGAGATCACCGGTTATAAAGGCAGTGAGCAAAAAGTTGATGTTCCGGAGAAAATCAACAAAAAGAGCGTAACAAGAATAGGCAATCTGGCTTTTAAAAATTGTACAAAGATTACAAGCATAGCGATGCCGGACAGTGTGGTGTATATAGGTCGCAGTGCTTTTTATAACTGTACTTCGCTTAAAAGTATAACAATACCGGATGGCGTGAAAGAAATAGGCTATGCCGCTTTTTCTGAATGTGCCGGTCTTGTCAGCGTAAAGATACCGGATAATGTAACGAAAATAGGGGATAGTGCATTCATTAACTGTGCAAATCTGACTAAAATAGATGTTACAGCAGGGAACAAATATTATTCTTCTGCAAACGGAGTTCTTTTTAATAAGAATAAATCAGAAATAATCTGTTACCCGGCAGGAATTAAAAATGTAGGCTATAGCATACCGGACGGTGTTACCGTTATCCGGGATCGTGCTTTTAATAAGTGCATAAGCCTTAATAGCATAACGATACCGAAAAGCGTGCAGGATATAGATACGTATTCTTTCTTTGGTTGCACAAGTCTTGAAGCAATAAATGTTGCGGCGAGCAATAAAAATTACGCTGATGTAAATGGGATCCTTTTCAGCAAGGATAAAACGAAAATAGTATGTTATCCCGCAAACAAGAAGAATAAGAGTTACAGTATACCGGTCAGTGTTAAGGTTGTTGGCGTTGCCGCATTCCGTGATTGCATATATCTTAAAGGTATAACGATACCCGACAGCGTTACAAATATTGAGCACCATGCTTTCAGTAATTGCAAAAGCCTTAAAAGTATCACAATACCTGACAGTATCACAGCAATTGAAATGTCAACTTTTATCGATTGTGCAAGTCTTACCGGTGTGAAGATACCCGACAGTGTGACAAGTATAGGTTTGGGTGCTTTCAGCAATTGCAAAAGCCTTACTAAAATTACGATACCCGCCGGTGTTAAAACTATCGCTGATAAGGCTTTAGGATATTGTTATGATGATAACGGCAATAAAAAGACAACCGGCTTAAAAATTTACTGTTACAGTGACACACAGGCGGAAGCCTATGCTAAAAGCGGAAAATTTAGTTATGTGCTTCTTGACAAGTTACCCGCACTTGCTAAGGTGACCGGCTTCAAGGTTAAATCAAAGACCAACGTAAGTGCAAACTTACAGTGGAACAAGAACAGATCCGCTGACGGTTATGTGCTTGACAAGTATGACGGCTCGAAGTGGGTGACGATAAAGACATTCACGAGCAATGCAAATACGAGCTTCAACGTAACCGGTCTTAAGGCAAGCACAACCTTCAAGTTCCGCATCAAAGCATATAAGATATATGATATAACTACGGTTTACAGCGCATATTCAGCAACACTAAGCGCAAACACTGATCCCTCCGGTATGAGCGGTTTTAAGGTTAAATCAAAGACCTCTACAAGCGTGACACTTCAGTGGAACAAGAACACAAGCGCTACAGGTTATGAGCTACAGAAGTGGGACGGCAAAAAGTGGACAACGCTTGCGAATATAGCCCAAAACAGTGCTACGACTTACACAGTGAGGAACTTAAAGGCAGGCACAGCAGGCTACAGATTCAGGATAAGAGCCTACAAAACTTACGGCAGTACTAAGCAGTACGGTTCGTGGAGCAATGAGGTCAAAGTAAATACCAATCCTTACGGTGTAGGCGGATTCAAAGTAAAATCGCTGTCAAGCACAAATGTAACACTCCGGTGGAACAAGGGCACAACCGCAAGCGGATATCAGTTACAGCAGTACAAGAACGGTAAGTGGGTAACTATCTACACCGGAACAAAGGCTACCAACACAAGCTATACTGTAAAGGGCTTAAAGGCAGGTACGGCAGGCTACAGATTCAGAATAAGAGCGTACAAGACCTACGGAAATACTAAGCAGTACGGTTCGTGGAGCAATGAGGTCAAGGTAAATACCAATCCTTACGGTGTAGGCGGATTCAAAGTAAAATCGCTGTCAAGCACAAATGTAACATTCCGGTGGAACAAGGGTACAACCGCAAGCGGTTATCAGTTACAGCAGTACAAGAACGGTAAGTGGGTAACTATTTATACAGGTACTAAGGCTACCAACACAAGCTACACTGTAAAGGGCTTAAAGGCAGGTACGGCAGGCTACAGATTCAGAATCAGAGCTTACAAGACTTACGGAAATACTAAGCAGTACGGCTCGTGGAGCAGTGAGGTAAAGGTAAATACCAATCCTTACG
>ERZ780177.159-NODE-159-length-73510-cov-28.017630_pt1 | contig 73510 bp, 79 predicted proteins | sample MGYA00510973_ERZ780177 | MGnify/ENA primary metagenome ERZ780177 (study PRJEB29588, sample SAMEA2144396) | human gut metagenome | biome: human gut; feature: human-associated habitat; material: faeces | place: Denmark | collected 2008/2010 ...
CGGAAGAAACCGTATCGGATGAACCCCAGCCGGAGACAGAACAGAAAACGGAAGAAACCGTATCGGATGAACCCCAGCCGGAGACAGAACAGAAAACGGAAGACCCCATCAAAACAACAGAAGACCCGCTTTACGACAAAATTGCATCGCTTCTCGAAGAAAACGGACGATATGCACACATCGAATGCGGTAAGTATCTGACCGACGGCATCAATCCGAAATCAATCCACAACTTCTACATGGAGTTCAAGGATTGGGGAGAAACTTCGACGAGCAAAGATTTGGAACTTCTCGATTTGCTTCGGCAATACTGTGAACGTGAGTAAGTTCAACGACACAAAACAAACATTTTTATAATCACTTAATAATTTACATCCAATGGAAAACACTAACATCGTGAAAATTCCGAATTTCAATCTTGGAATTTTCCGCAATCTTCTCGACCAGAACCTCACGGTAAACAAGAACATCATGGTTGAGTTTTCACCGGAATTGGTGAAATCGTGCGCAATGTCCGCATCTCGTTCGTTCATGAAACTGTGGACAATCCCTATGGCAAATCTCATCGGTTCTTCTTCGGAAGACGGCGAAGGCGTCACCGACATCGAAACTCTCGATACCGTAGAACTTCCGGAAGAGTTGAAAAACATGCCTGTTTTCAACTTCTACATCATGAAGGGCGACTTGTTCCGGAAGTACATTTCCGTACACAATTCGGAACTCGTCAATCTCGAATTTACTCTGACCGATGCTTCAAACAACGGTTTGCAAGCTGCGACCCTCACCATTTATGGTAAGTCAGAGTTGGGTTCTCCGCTGGTTACGACTTTCACCCTCACCACAGAGGAAATGATTGTGGACCGCATCGAATCTTATGAACCCGTTATCCGGGAGGTAACTCCGTCAGAAGACATGCTCGAAGTAGTTCTGTCTTCGGTGCAGTTGCAGGAAATCAAACGTCTCATCAAACAGTTGCACAAGTCTTCGACCGAAAACACGGCGTACATCACGCTTACGGTTTCGAAAGAAAAACTCAACATCTGTGATAAGGTCTTCAACATCGACATTCCGTTGAATGAAACTCTTGTCGCAAAAGTTGAGGAACCGACGACGTTCAACATTCTCAAAACCGATTTCCTCATGCTGGGTAATCACACGTTCACGATTTACACGGCTGGTGATTCGCAGAAAGTTATTTTCGTTACGAAGTTCGGAGAAGCAATGATTTCCGGTCTTTCGACGAAAGTATCTGAAAATGCAGATTTGGGGTCGGCCGACAATGAAATCGACGGTGTTGTTGATTTCGAAGACCTCGATGAGTATCTGGGATAAAACAGTGTTTTCCGCTGAAAGGAGGGGCGCGTCTGCCGGATTTTTCCGGTATGACGCGCCCCTTTTATATTTTCTGGTATTTTGTTGTAAATAGCATGTACAAACATGTATTTACGTCAGACAACAACAGATAAATATTTGTTACATGGCAAACAACTTTACAAAACGATATGATGATTTACGGGATTCGTTCGATAACGCTAATGCCGTAGGTCTATCGACATTAACAGATACGGAATTGAAACGTATGTTCGAAGAGGCAAAGGAAAGTCTCTCCGAATATGACAATATGCAGCTCACTGTAAAACTTGACGGAAACTCATTGTACGGTGTGTCAGCATCCCAATACTATTCACTTGTCGATTACGATATTGCAGAAGACATTACCGGTTCCGCTCGACATTTCGCTATTCTAATCGACATAGCCATAAACAAATTTTTCTCGCATTGGGCAGATGAACCGTACAAACAAGCAAATATCGAACGTGTTAAGAAATTCTATCCTAACATAGCTACAATCGAAAACTTCAAGAATTACAAGCGTGACACGGTAAACGATTTGTGTGTTTACGGTGATACCGATTCCCGCTATGTAGATATTTCGATGATACATGATTTGTTGTATCTGAATACACCGGACGGAGTTCGACAAGCGCAATGGCCGGACACATCAGAAGAAGGTAATGCGTTGGTGGCTCGTTTCGGTGAGTTTCTCGCAGAGAATTACATCAACGAAATCATCGCAAAATCTCTGAAACGTGACATCGAATTACGTGGGGCAAATTCCGGTTTCTTACGTATGGCTCATGAGGTTACGTCGAACGGTCAAGCAGTATTCATCACTCGAAAGAAATACATTTTGCCGCTTGTTTGGAAAGACGGAAAAATGCTGAAACAACCGAAGATGAAATTGCAAGGTGTTGAGTTGAAACGCGGCGAAATGTCGAAACGTGTCAAAGCCATAATCGAAAAACTTGTGAAAAAGTTTGTGCTCGAAGGCTTTAACGTCGAACAGATACGGGGTGAAATTATCAAATTGTACAAGTATATCAAGATGCGGCGTGACATGGAATTGATATTCCGCATCACTGCCGTTACAATGGACGGAATCACATTCGATGAGAAGCAAGATAAATACGTAACATCGAAATCACACATACAATCGAAAATTGCTTTGACATGGTGTAACTTCATACACGAAAACAATCTGGAATCCCGTTTCAAGCAACCGTTCGCCCGTCAAAAAATGTTGTATTACTATACCAAAAAGGGTGATGTTATGGGAATACCGGATGATGTGGACATCGCAGAAGTTCCGGGATTGCCTGAACCGGATTGGGACAAGATGATTAAACAAACACTTGTTAAATCAATCATGCGATACATTTACGAAGACAACAATTTCGAAGACATAGATATTACAAATTTCTTGTTAGGTGTGAAACGGTTGTCATTGACGACACTCGGCAAATCGTAAAATGTGTGGGATGCAGTAACAATTTGGAACACAATAACCATTATTTTTACGGCCGCACCCAACACGATAAATATCACAGGAAATGATATGTGTGAATGAATAGCACGCAAATATTACTTACAAAAGCATAACAAAAATCTTAACGGATATGGCTGCAACAACGCAAAATTTCGAAACATCTTATTCCGGTGTTCTTTCGGCTATTCGGGAAAAAATGGAAAGCGTTAAGACTTGCGAAACTATAACGGGAAATGAATTGCTCGGAAAAGCGTATCGCAGTCTCAACGAATCAACAACGCCTATTCTCGATTTGAAAGAGTTCACCACGAATGCTGAAAAGGTAGCGGAAGATGATGCTACTTTGGCAGACATCGTAAACTTCTGCAAATCCAAAGTAAAGACGGGAGATTTGAACTTCCTTATCAATCTCTGTAAGGAAGAACATTTCAAAGAGATGAACCGGATGTATCATCCCTCACCCGAATCAACGGTAGAAAGTTTCAAAGTGATGTTCACCGAATCACCTACTGTCATCGAACAAGGAATCAAAAACGGTATCTTCGATTCGATGAAATCGAACTTGCTCGGTGTTCTCAAACAAGAACTCAACGAACAAGACAAGGAAGAACGTACCGGACAAATACCGTCACAGACTGTTTCAGAACAAAACCTCAACGAATCAGTCGAAACGAAAGGTAATCTCATCAAATACGCACCTATCGGTGTGAAATTCGAAGATGCTTACAACAACGTTGTGCATCTCATGGAGAACAACGTTATCCGGTTTAATGAGGAAAACGGTACTGTTCACTGTCTTAACGAATCCGAAATTAAAGACTTGGATATTCCGGTTTCGTACCGTAGGCTCATGACTGCACTTACCCAACTGAAATACAATCCGCTGAATGAATCATTCACGTTGCGAGAAAACTGGGATTTCAATTTGGTGTTGCGTGATGGTGTTTGCACTGTGAACGGTAAAGAAATTTCCGGTAACGACATCAAACAATTGCTTCTCGAATCCGTACAGTGCTACGAAACATTCCCCGGCAAAGTTGAGGGATTCAACAAACTCGCTTACATGCGTGACGCAGACAATATGGTCATGCTTGTCGAGAATTTCAACAAGTTGTTGAAATATGACAATCTCGAAACTGTGAAGAATCTGAATGAATCTTCATACATCATCATAGACCGTCGAAACACAATTGTCGGTCACACTCCGGCTATCGTTTCCGCACACAAAATGGGCAACACCCCCGAAACGAACAAGTTGTTCGAATCATATTCTGCACTTAACGATTTCTGCACATCTGTACTCAACGAATCAATGGGTGATTTGTTCGCAAAACAAATCGAAAGCGAAGCAAAAATCGAATCAGAGCGTAACGAACACCTTACGAAACTCAACGAAGACATTGCCCAGCTCAATAAGGTAATTCGTGATGCGGAAGATGTTCGAGCAATCGCAGAAGAGGGAAGTCCGGCACGTCGTGAAATGGACCACAAACTGCACAGATTGAATGAATCACTTCGAGAAAAACTCGAACAAGTAAACTATTATCAGCATGAGTACGGTAAGTAAACCGTATTCATGCCGGTAATTTACCGGTAAACCAAATGTGTTATGAGTACAGATGTCGATATAATTAAAAAACGTATTGCGGAAGGTTCCGAAACAAAAATACTTTACATCAATCCACACAAAATGCGTAGGGTTTGGGATGAGTGTATGAAAAATGATGAATGCTCTCCCGAACTTTTGCATTATTTTCAGTTAATAGCTGAAAACTTTTCGAAAGTATTCTGGTACACAAACGAAATCGACCGTTTAGCCACTATCAATCATGCTTTGGCAGAAGCATGGATAAATTGGAAAAAATTCGACCCGCAGAGAACAGAAAATATTTTTGCATTTTTCACAACTTGCATAGCGAACTGGATGCGACAGTATTACAACCACTTGACAAAAAACAAAGAACGTCATATATCACTCGATGCGTTGTTGAGTTCCGTAAAGCGATAGTATTTCTGTCATCATCAAACGTATAAATATAGTGCGGACATACGTTCGCACTATTTTTTATATCGAATAAAACGGAACTATGTCATTACTCAATCCGGTTACAGATAAATTTCGCGTGCAGCTTATCGGTGCTTTCACGGATGACATTTGCGAGAAATACAATAACTATTTGTTCTCAAAAAATGCACCGCTGAAAGACATCGAAGAAAGTGTGTACGAAACAATCGTTGGTTGTACAACTCCCGGTTTCAATTTACCGACAAGTACTATCACGGGTGTTTCGAACGCTGCATCCGGTTCAAGACCGCAAACACCGTCCAACACAAATATCATCGTGCCACAGAATGCACCGATGTTGGAAACTTATGAAAGTACGACTTTCACATTAAATTGTAGGAATAACACTCTGAACTACATGTTCTTTTATGAGATGTTCTATTCCAATTACAATCCGGGAAATGAATACAGATTCATAACGATAGTTCTCGATATTTACGATAGTGCAGAAATACCGATGATGCGTTACAAATTCGGTAATGCGTTTCTTGTTGGAATGAACGGTCTCGAACTTGCTACAAATAACAATTTCCGTGAAGCAAGAACAATTGACTTACAGTTCACGTTCAACAGTTTAGATGTCGAATTTATCATTCCCGGTTTCAAAATGCCGGTAATGACGTTAAACCTCAGGTAACATGTTGGAGCAAGATAATTTAGTATTGTCAGAAATTGAAGTACCAACATCTGACATACAACGTGCGAGATACGATGTCGATAACATACCGTTTGTAGCTACCGTGAAAATCACAGAAGATATGGTCGGTCGTCTTGATACGTATATCTTGCGTCAGTATTCCACACTCATACCGTTACCGATTGTTCTCGATTTCAACGGATATTCTGATATTTCAGAAGTCAAAGCTGGTGCGGTTTTATCACTTCCGCACTTGTCGTACTTCAACCGGGAAATCAAAATCATACAAGACATCAATGACGGAGATTACGAAGTTCCCGGAATCAACAAACATGATTACGACAACTTAACCAAAGAAGAACATGCCGCAACAGTTCAGACGCAACAGTCTAAAACTGCCACATCAACTAAAACCACAGCAAATCCGAAACTCAAAGTTACAGTAAACAAAGTACATGCGGATTTGACAAAAGGAACGATTACGTTCTAAAATCATCAAACAAATAACTTTCGATAATGAACCCACAGGAAATTCTTTACAACATTCTCAAAAAGTTTTTCAACGATAATATCGGTCGAGGTATGTCATGGTATTCCGTTTGTAATGCGGTTTACGCACAACGTATGTTAGACCGTAAAATTATGTTCGGTGATACCGACATAATCGACATGTTGAGACAAATGCGAGAAGGAAGTTACATAACTGATGAACCAGTCGGCAAATGGAGATGCAGAAGTCAGATTCCGGATTTCGTCGATTACAATTTCTTGGTGACTGTCGCTTGTAAAGAATCGAACGTCAAACAGTTACAGGATGACAAAATCGATATGTGGAATCCCGAATTGGTTGATGTAATAAAAACAGAGAACAAAAAAATACGGAAAGAAAACGATGCTCTCAAAGCAGAGATTTACGAACTGAAACAGAACAAATCGAAAGTTTCAGAAGTTTCAAACATGGAAAACATATGTGAACCAAAACCAGTAAGGAAAAGAAAACCTAACAGAAACGACAACAATGTGTTTTCCGCACGCTTACTAAAACTCGTTCTTGATTATTCAGATACAGAAATGCTTGCATCTGATTACGTGCAATGCTATGATGAACTTTATGGGATTCCGGAAGATATGCAACGTAGGGATTTCTCAATCAAAGTTTACAACTTTCTCGTTTACAAAGCAAAGAACGGTTCTCTTGTGAAAGTGAAATCCGGTTTCTGTCCGAACGAAAATACCGAACAAGAATTACAAAAGTTGTTAGACAATGGCGTTAGTTTGTAAGCCACAAATTGAAGTAGATGAAATCGTTCTTGAAATGGACGAACAAAACGAACAAGGTGCGAAAGACATCATGCGTTCGTGGGGTAATCTTATGCCTGTTGTCAAAATAGGAGAACATGTTTTATCTGCTGGTGAACTTACATACTTCGAATTGAATGTGGGTATCGGAACCGTACCCAAATTCACTATGTCCGTATATGACCAATCGTTAATGATTCGAAAGAATCTCAAAGACGACATCGACAAATGTGTGGTGTTTATCGGTTTCAAAGATTGGTACATCAAATTCAACGGTATCATTCGAAATACGTATTCGGAAGCCGGAGACGAAATCCTTACTCTATCCGGTGAGTTACACAATGATTTGTTGTATTCTGCAACCGAACAAAAATCGTACAAACAACAGAACATTACCGATATTCTTACGGATGTTTGTTCCATTACAAAGATGGGATTGTACACTACGGACAACAAATGGATTAACACTGAACAGGAACAGGTTATCAATACCGGTATGCACCAAATCGATTTCTTCGAATACTGCATAGAACATTTCACAGAAAATCTATGGTGTATTGACCCGTTGTATCACTTTCACATCGGAGATGTTGAGGAACTTCGTAAACGTTGTGATTCAGGTGATTTGGATAAGTACACCCTTACCAATTCCGGTGAACAAGTACCTGAAACTCCGATAATCTTCACATCGAAGATATATCGAGAAGATGAAGAAAAAGAGAACGAAAAGATACAAGTAGATTTCTACACGATAAATTCGAACTTTACGGATATGTTGTTGCGTAACCATTCGCAAATGTACATCAATGACGAAGAACACGAAATAGTTACGGATGCAACACGCGGACTTGGAACGCAATTCTTTAACACATATCCCGGTAACGGTACGGATGACAATACAGGGTTTGTTGCGAAAGTTAATCCGTTGTACGAGGAACGAGTAAACAAACTTATTGGTGGAGTACTAATCGAACTGACATTGAAAAACTTGCTGTTTGAAATTTCACCGTTCGATGTAGTCGGTTTCGAATGTTATCTGCCACAGAACAACGGAGAACCGATGAAACTCGATGAGGAACATTCCGGTAACAAAATAGTAATCGGTTACTCATACTATTTCGAACGGCCCGTGTCTCAAAGAGACAGACTTCCGTCGATAACACAAAAAATACAACTTATCTGAACAACATAAATACCATACGGAATATAAGTAAAATCAAACATAAAATGGCAACAATCAATGTACTTTCCGGTTACAATCCGGCACAAAATAACGGTTCAATACCGGTTAGACCTGCACAGATTGCCGAAGTTTACACGAATGTAATCCGTCAATTTCTGAAACGTGCGAATGTCCAAAACGGTAAAGCTATTGCATACAAACGTTGGAATGCAACAACAGCAACTTTCGAAGATACCCCGAAAGGAGTTGGCGACGGATTATCAACAACCGGATGGTGTGTGAGTGCTTCATCTGCATTGCTCAATGACCCCATATTTCAAGAAACACTCACGTTTCGAAAAGCAAAAGCGAAACTCGTGTCGATTGACATACAGGAACGTTGGTACGGACATTGTTACAACGGAACACAAAACAAATGGCATACGGCAATTTTGCTGAACGAATCCGGTATTAACCTGATTATCGACATTACGTGTTCGCAGTTCTCATCGGATTTCATCAACAAATGGGTTTGGGATTTCCGTACATGGGAAGCTACTTTCCGTTCACAGTTCGACCGTCACGTACTTACTGACTGCGAAGACCATACACTGTCTCCGGCATCAATCAAGAATTACACATTCGGACTTAACCGGAATAACACCGTAGAAGAACATACACGTTATGCTAAAATCTTCGATTCATTACATGACTGTATCAACATAACGGATTCAGAACGGAGATTCCTTACCGAATTTTTCCTGTACAACTTCAACATCATCAACGAAAAGATTTTGTGTGAAACTCTTACCGCTGGTGATTGCGATTACATCGAGCAAGTAAACAAACTTATCGAACGAATGCCGTTTAAGAACATGAAAGACGGCATAGCGATTTTCAGATTCTCGAACAAACAGAATTTGAAAAACTGGCTGTCTCGAATGTTGAGCGAAAGCGCACTTCCCCAAAACACAATCGTTACCTCTTGCATGAAGTGTGCGTGTACAATGGCCGGTATCAGAGAGGAACAAATCAACGCAAAAGCAGAGCCGAAATGTGAATGGTATCTTGTGATTAACTTCGAGAACATCTTCGGTGTTGATTCGAATTTCTTGGAACTTGATTCCGTATATCTTCCGGCATTTACAGGTATCAACATTGATTTGGAATCTATCCAAAATTCCGGCAAACGAGTAATGGAACAGAATCCTGAAAACAATGTGTTCGACAAAGAAACAAATACTATTTTCTGCACAGTAAAATCAACCATGTAATGAAAGTACTTGTCATAATCGGTGAACTCCAAAAGTAACGGACAAATTCGATTCCGCTGTTGCATGTATCACTGACATATTATCGAAACTTGGTGACGCACAAGATACAACCGTTATATGTGTGGAACTGAAAGAATACGGTAAATATGCTTACAACGACGGTAACGATGTTGTCGTGAAAGATAATTTACGTTCTAACGGTTTCAATCCGGTTGTACGTGATACAATCCGAAAGAACAAGACATACCGTGAAATGCTGATGAATGGCGGTTTCGCACCGTATGAACAACGTGTTCTCGAACCGCGTCATGAACTGAAATACGCTTCATTGAAAATCCTGTCGTTGTTTGTTACAGAAAACAGTGATGCAGCAACAACATACGGGATTACCATACCGCATGTAAACGAAACTGTCGAAGAAAAGATAAAGGCATTCCTTACTAAAAACGGTATCAAGTTCAAAGAATACGTGAACACATGGAATTACGAACTGCGTATTTCTATGGCAGCTTCGAACTTTGACCGTTACAAGAAACTCGCTGACAAGTGTTGGCAGAAGTATCTCACTGACAACCGGAGCAAGTTCGAACACTATATGGATTTGGTTGAACAAGTCGATACAACACTTGTCAATCCGAATGCCGGTAGAACTAACTCTGTTGTAAATATCGATTCAAGCGCACAGAGTTACATGGTGAACATGTACAACAATTTCTACGTGTTTGACATTGATACAGAAATTCAAGCTATCGAAATTCTGTTGTCAGTTCAGAACAAACCGGAACTTGTGCGGGAGGCAATCTCCAAATACAGAAATGGAATAATGGGCAACATCGGCATAAACAACAAAGTTTGTGTTCGAGCAAGTGTACTTCTGAACGAAGAATATAAACGCATCAAGAAATGACAGAATATTTGTACAGGTGTTGTTCGTTTGAAGAAATCGAACAATACATCAAAACCGGTAAACTTACACCACTGAATTACGGTTACGTTTCGTTGTCAGAGAATCAAGAAATCGGAGAAGTTATGATGTCTCCGTTACACAAACTGCAACTCACTTTTGATAAACAGAAACTAATCGAATTAGGTGCAATAAAAGTTGAGTACACTGCAAATTGGATGGCCGCTCATCATGACGTGTTCATGAACATAACCGATAACACTGTGGTTTCTCTGAATACGGAAGAATTTGGAGAAGACGACATAATGGGTACGGAAGGGTATGAAGATATACGTATGATGATGGATGATTACCTCGACGGAAACACAGATGTCGAAGCTGAATTATCACAGATACTCGAAAATGAATTTGGAAGCGAAGAAGAATGGGTCATTCGGAGGATACCGGTTCTTCGAAAAGTTCTTCTCGACATTACACAGGCCTCACACAAATACTATGTCGAACCAGAAATAGAACGGCTCAAACAACTTTTGATACAATACTACATGTGATTGTTTATCGAAAAACGATTTGTGCAATAAATTAGATGCAGTGATGAAACATCATCACTGCATCTTTTGTTTTCGGAACATCAATAAATACCATAGACAAATTACATTGAGTATTCAATAGAAAAAAAACAACATGAAACTCTCGAAAAACATTGTCATTTCTGACAAAACGGTAAAGATTGTTGATTCCAAAAAATATGGAGGTTTCGTTGGTCTCAACAACAAACTGCAAGAAGATTTCGCAGCAAACGGTTTCGCCGATGACAGCATCAACTACAAAATTTGGGCGATAAACACCGAAGCGAATTTCCCGGAACAACACATGGCATACTCGCATTGGGACGGAATCCTCAATGAACCGGTTATGTCCATGCAAGCAATCACGAAAGTTTCGAATGAAACAGTGAAAATGTTTGCTGACGCATTTGCAGCAAACAAAAGTACACGAGGTTATTCGATGTTCTTGGGTGGAGAAATCGGTACGAAAGTCCGCGCTTTGCTCGGTAACTGCGGTATCATGTTATCGAACGAATACCGGTTGTTCATTGACAACACCGATTTTTACATCGGTTCATTCGACATCAAACGTGGGATTTACTTCACCGACGTTTTCGAAATCGCAGACAACAACCCCACATGGCGTATGGTATCGTCGTATTTCTATGACAAAGGAATACAGTTCTATTCGCTGGGCGGTGCCAAATGGTTTGGTGCTTTCAACCGCATCGAAGACTTCAACGAATTTTGGGAAAAACTCGGTGTGTACGACATTGAATCGTACGAACCTCTTACGGATAAAGCAAAAGAACTTTTCAGTGCAAATACGGAAGTAGCTGTCGAAGACGACCCGTCGAAACCGTCAGAGGAAACATACACAATTCTGAAACGTTTCGATTTGTTGGACAGAGAACCCAAATTCTACTACATGTTGCTCGACCGTCTTCGTCAGGACTGCCAGTATTTTATAGATTCGTCACATTCCGAAACAACATTGTGGGCGCATGACATCGATGACCAAATCAATCTGATGTACGCACTTTACGATATTGTACCGGAAAAACCTCAGTGGATTACAATCGATGAGATTGCAGAACTCGAATACAAAATGAAAGCAGCAACCGGAGAAACAGATGAAGACGAAGCTAATCTGTTCGATGACTATACCGGTATCTGTTTGGTTTCAGAGGATGACGGTCACGAAGTCATTGAGGTTTACGCTCCTTCGACAGACCCCACCATTGCAATCAACGAACTCGTAATAAACGCAAACGAACAAAGACCGTTCGCAACGGTATTGGCTACGTTGTGTATCAACGAGAATACCCGTGAAATCTGGTATGACGACAACAACATCGAACATGCTGAAATCGGTAAGAATCTGAACGAAATACGTAAATCAATTCAGAGAAAAAGACGTTCCACAGGTTTCTTGGAAGAACTCATCGACCTTACCGAAGAATCATATCCGGAGTTCTCTCGATTGTACGCTACGGTTTTTTATGGGTACTGAAATCAAACCGTCTGAAAGTTTCCTCAACGGAGAATATTCGTTCGGAGAATATGAGGCACAAATCGACACCGCTCATTCCATATTAAGTTTGGATGTTGTGAATGTCGAAGGTGATAAGGAAAGTGTTGTTTACATGCAAGGTGATGAAGCAGACGACGCAATCCGTGCAATCAACAAAATCTACATAACCGAAGAAAATATCACAGTCGAAGAAGCAATCGGTAAGTGGATGAATCTGTACTTGTAATGTTCGACATCAAGAAACAGCAACTAAACCAAAATTCTCGATACAAGCAGGGTTATTTCGACAGATATAACCCTGCAAAATATCGAGGAAAACGACCGATAGTTTACCGGTCCTCGTATGAACTTGCATTCATGCGAAAAATGGAAATCAATAATGCTGTTGAATGGTGGTCATCTGAAACCGTCGTAATACCGTATTTGATGAAAGTACGGAAAAACGGTAAATGGGTACAAGAACGTCACAATTACTACATGGACTTTACGGTTCACTTGCGGACAGGAGAAACCATACTTTGTGAGGTTAAACCGTCCAGCTTTGTACCGTTAAACGAATCTCAAATTTTCCGCAATCCTGAAAATTACAAAAACGCTTGCAAGTGGAAAGCTGCGATTGCTTACTGCAAAGCAAACCGTTTGCAATTCCGGATTATAACGGAGAAACATTTACAGACAAAAATTTTCTAACATGAACGTTTCAATATCGAGAAATTATCTCAAACAACTAACAACCAATAAGAGACCGTTGATATTCATTACAAAACGTAGTGACATGTCATCGATTTCCGTTGAGGTTTCAAACTTCGATGAACGTCTGTATGACAACATGTATGAGTTCATCGAAGACTACGTTACCGAAATGAATACGTTGTATGATGAAAAGAAAACGAAGTACTTCTTGATTCTCGACACGAAAAATTCAGATTGGTACGAAATCGAAGACAGCGCGGGTGTTGCTCTTTCTGGTATGCACGACATGACACGTGCAGAACGTAACGGAGTAACAGAAGTAATCGAACAATATCCGGATTTAGCTGCATATCTTTCTATTTGACATCCGTTTTTGTCATATTAAATAATTTTCGAGACATCCCAGAATTTTCTGGGATGTTTTGTATTTGCTTGAATATCAAGTAGTTACAAGGGCCTTGAAAATTCGGGCGACCTGCGGACTGAATCAGCAAAACTGAAAAGTCAAGTGCTTGATTATCAATCACTTAACTTATTAAAAATTTTTAGAAAGTCCGAAATCGGGCGATTTTCATTAAAAATCCCGTAACTCACTGATTATCAACAAATTACATTTGCTCTACAATCGAATAAGTACCTCGTCCGAATATCAATAACTCACTTTGAAAGTGACCTCATCAAACGGGCTAAAAATGCCCTTTACGGGCATGTCTTAAATCATTGATTTTCAGTAAGTTACGCAGTTCCACACTTCATCAAGCCGTTTTGAGTTCGTTTTCATCATTTTCCACACTCAAACCGGCATCACACATAAATATCTGGAATTTGCGTTACATTTGAAAACACTGGGAAAGCACAAATAATTTATGGCAGAGAATAATTTCGATGAACTTACCGCTAAACTTCTTTCGTCTAATATAGAAACATCCACAAAAGTAACGGAATCAGAACTTGAAGAATTTCGTAACAAACTGGTTGAGAAAGAAAAAACGGTAGATATATTTTCATCAGCAAATAAAGGTTACATCACCGCTCTCGACATTGATAATTCGAACAACGCAACGAATGATATTGTCGAAGAACGTGTGAATCAACATATAAAGAAACGTGTACGATTTATTATAAAGCGACTGAAAGAAGACCGGAAGATTCAAAACAATACTGAATCGACTGACAATCTTGTTTCTGATGAAGAAGTTAAAACCATTACGCAACAGGTAACTGATGATGAGGAAACGAAAGTGTTCCGACAACAGACTGTTGAAAATGTTCTGTCTCAAAAAACTAACTTCGGGGAGATGCGAAAAACAATGGAAGGCCTCAACGACCTCAATGAATTTTCCGCATCAATCGAAAAACTCGGTTTGCAAAAAGTCGATAAGTTTCTGACATACGAAGCAATCGTTAAACTGTCATTCAAATACAACAACATGTTTTTTGAAATGATAGACAAACGAAAGCAATCCGTACAACAAGCAATCAAAGCATTAAAGGAAAACAATTCATCGATAGAATCTGAAATACCGATGACATCAAACAACGGAATACGTAGTTTCGATGTTAATAAGGTTTTACAGACTATGGACGAAATGTATGATGTTACGAAAGACATTGATGACATCGAATTGTATGAGCGTTTCAACATGGAAACGAACATAGAATGGTCGCATCGTCTTTCATACATCTGTGGCAAAATGGTTGCGAACGGAGACAACTTTACTAATCCGGTAAATGAACATCGAAACTATTCGACAGGTCTCATTCAGTCACTTACCAAACACAACATCATCTCGAACAAACTGTTATACACGTTACTTGGTGACGAATTTGTTTCAACCAATAGAATAACGGTGTATGACAATATGTACGCCAATACCAAAACAAACAACAAAGTTTACGTAACTCGAACGTTGGGTGAATTGTTATTGATGATAACGAATCCCAAACTGTCTTCGATTTCAAAAGATTATCGTAAACAGTTGTACACATCTTACAACGGTACTCGTCCGTCGTCATCTGAATACTATACTTGGTCCGGTTTACAAGTATTCGATATTGACTTGAAAGAATGGGTTTCAGAGAAAAACGGTGACGTCGATAAATTGAAGAAAGCGATGTTCGAAAAGCTAACGGATTTTCATTGGTTTCTTTGGATATGCAAATCATCATCCGGACGAGGTTTGCACATCTATACCAAAGTAAGTCCGGCACATCACATCTACAATACACCGGAAGAAAACGAATACATTTCTCGATATTGGTACACTGTTTCATACGTAACTAAACTGAATATCGTTTACAGTGTTCTCAATGCGTTATCGAAAGAACCGAACAACGGAATCGAATTTGATGATGTGTTTGAGAATCCATACGTCGATAACACTGTGGGCCGTATCACTTCCGGTATTCGTATATCATACGATGCTGAACCGTTAGTGAATCACAACTTTATCGATTTACATCCGGCTGTTCTTCTCGGACAAACATTGGCTGGTCTTTCCCGTAAAGAGATGAACGAACTGTTTTTCCGTCAGGATGATTGGGAAAACTTTACAGACAACAACATTCGAAAAAGACAACCGAATTACATCAACACACGTTGGATTCATACAATTAACGAAGAACTTGCGGTTGGTGATTTGAAAACATTCCGTTCCAAACAAGAAACGGAATCAAGTGTCGATATGTCAAAGTACATCACTATCGGAGGTGATGCAACAGAGATTACACCAATGGAAAGACGGAAAATCAATTACGTTTCCCGTTACAACGTATGTAATACTCTTGCGGCATTGTTCGGCAAAGACGGATTGGACATTGCACACATATTACTTGATTCGAAAAGATGTGGTAACGTGAACGAAATCAATTCGTTCTATTCATGTGCATTATCGAACAAGAAACAGCCGTCAAAGTTAGGATTGGAGATTCTCAAAGAACACGGTATAATCAAAACTGTCGATGAACGTGTTACCGAAGTTGTTGAGGAAGGCTTCAAATTCGATTTGAAACGTCAAATCGAAAAAGCTGTCACAAATGAAATGGTACCGGTTGATTACGATATGAAACCGGACGAATACCTTTCGCATTACAATAACGAACTTCGTCAGAGAATAACAGGTTCGAAAATCAACATCATATTGTCGCCCCCAAACAGTGGCAAAACTGTCAAAATTTTGCAGTGGGCCAAAGAGGGCAAACGAATCTTGCTCGTTCTCCCATATATTTCCGTTATCAAAAACAAAGTCGAAACCGACAAAGACGTAACGGATTTATTTGATTGTTTCTACGGTACGAAAGACTTCCGGGATATAGAATACGGACGTAATATAGTAACAACCTTCGATAAGTTCTCGCGTGCTAATGCAGAGAAACTTGCGCACATGTTCGATTACATCTGTATCGACGAATCGCATCTTTTGTTCACATCATCATATCGTATCGAAACTACTTCGAACGCAGTCAAGCGTTTGAAAGAGTTGTACTACTATTCATCAAATGACCCGTTCGCAGCAAAAATACTTTTGTTTACCGGAACGAGTACGGGCGAGTATGTGCACTTCTCGAAAATCGGTAACTTCATAACGTTCCGCAAGAAATCACACACGAAACGTATGGAGTTTTTGATTTGTGATGATACATTGGATGCACTTACCCGTTTGAGTGCGAAAGCTGCCGACCTTATCAATACCGGTTACAAACTGTTGATACCGACGAACAAAGGAGAAATCTATTCCGAGAAAGTAATCGGTATGGTCGAATATCTTCTGGGACGTAATGTCAAATACGGTTACTACAAACGTTCCAATTCAGAAGAGGAAATCTGCCGAATGATTAACGAACAGAATACGGTAGGTGATTACGACATTGTGTTCTGTTCAAACTATTTGTCTGTTGGTGTCGATATTGTCGATAAATGCGAATTTGCATCGATATATCTCGGTGCGTTTTCCGGTTATGAAATCGAACAATTCAATGCACGAATACGTCGTACCGGTATTCGTTCGGTTTATTGTTTGCCGACAAATGACAGTAGCGGTCATACGAACATTCTGTTAATGGAAGAACCGAATTTGGTGCTGAAACTTACGGACGAAGACCAGCTGAAATTTATCGATGACAAATCGATTGCTATGAAAAAGCAAGATGTTCTTGCACAGTATGACCCAATCACAAAACGGATAACAACTCCCGGATTTGGTGTGGTCAATGGCAAAATCGATTTCAGACTGGAAGAATATGAGTTGGTAACATTCGAAGACAAATTTACGGAAGTCATGACGCATCCAATTAAGGTTGCTCGTGAACTTGCGAAATACGGTTACGAAATATCCGTAAGTACAGAGTTCGAAGGTCTTTCGAAGACAGAACAAGAAGAACTCCGTAAAGTCGGTATCGCATCTGCACGAAACGAGAAGATTCGAAAACACACATTGTTGGTCGGAACGTATCTCGATTTGATTCAACAAAACACATACATCAACACAAACGGTTTGGAGTTTGTCGGTTTAATAGAATGGATTGCAAAGCATCCGGATAAGATTCAGGAAGACCGTGATTGTGACAAATTCGTGTATGTTGAATGGGATGTATTCGCCACACCACAAATGGTTTTTGTACGTTCGAAAGAAGCACTTGACAAGATGCTGAAACCGGCACGTCACTTGATTCGAAGATATTCCGTTAAACGTTGTATCGACATAATCAGTGAATACGTGAACGAAGACGGTGTGTTGTCTGTTAAAAAGTTCCAGCGTGCAATAAATTTGTTGAAACTTATTGACAGTTCTGATGCCGGAGAACTTTCGGAAACGCTTATGGTGATGATGAATAAAATGTATGAGTTTGTTGATACATTTGAATCATCACCCAGCTACTACATGTCGTATGAGAATTACCGTACAATGATTGACGGCTTCACCAATCAATATTTGGAAATGCTCGGTATCACTCTCCACACCGAATATGGTTTTCAGAAAGTACGTGATTCGATTACAGAAATGTTGCAAGACATCGCTACAAAATCAACATCCCAAAAAGGTGTGCGTTTTTCGTACAACAAGCTACCAGAACAAAACTCATCCGCTGTGTTGAATCGTAGAAGTATCGATACACTTGTGGAAAACATGTTCAAACTCAATTCGACACTCATTGATTCCGAAAGCAAAAAGGTACGTAAACGTCATATTGTTTTGGAGAAGCAAGAATTTTGATATTCTTTGGGAATTTGCAGTAAATGGGAAAGTATGGGAAACAGTATAGATGAAGTAATCATACCAGATAATAAGGACACGCTATCCACACAAGAACAGGAAAACGTTATCCGCAACACATTCGGTACTTCTGCGTTACCAACGAAATATGTTGCTGACCCTCAGAAATACATCGAAGATACAATATCGAGAATAGACGGTTTCGATGTTCGGTGGTCTTCACTTATCACAAGCAATCCGATTCTGTTTGAATCGATTGATTACTTGCGTGTCAAAGCATACGTAAACGAAACAATCACGCAAGAAGAAATCGAAGCATACAAACGAGGAGACCTCAGGGAATGTTACGCTACATTCGATAACATGCTGGTTTGCAATCTCAAATACTTCAATCGTATCATCAACTTTTGTACGATGATATTTGCACACTACATCCGGTTAGATGACGATGAAGTAATCACAGAGGGTATGGAAAAGTTACCGTATGAAGTCGATATGACACCGACAAAAATATGGTGCTGTGCCTTATCAAGTCCGTCATCTACTGTGTGGGAATTGCAATACGCATGGGGAAATCCCAACAATTGTGTAGCTATCAAACCGATAAAATCTTCGACGAAATCAGTGCTTGAAGTGTCATGGCATAGATTGTACAGAAATCCGGTTTTCGCTCGATTCACAGAATTGTGTGCGTTGCGATGCGGTACTTACGGATTTCGTACAACACTACTTGCAGACATCACACCGAACAACACACTATCACGTGTTTGTAAAAAATTCACGTCTGCATCCGTGGCACTTTCGGAAGAACAACTCGAAACAATATGGGATTACATTGTCGAATCAAATGCGGTTCAGCAATCCCTATACAACGCACTCGAACGATGTATGATGAAATTGTTTAACAATGATACTTCGATGTTCGGTGTGTATGTGTTTGCGAATGACGTGTTTATTCACACGGCAAAGTTCTCGTTGAGAATCCGGAAAGATGAAAAAGGAAAACTTTCAAAAGAGTACTTGTCGAATAGCTATGAGTGCTTTGCTGCCGAACCGATATTGGCCGAATCAGTACGGGAACAGATAGCTTGGGCAAAATATGAATTGCCCGTAAAGTTTCAATATGACAAAACCACACTCACTTCGTTACTTACTAACATGTTGAACAATGACTATCATAGCATTACATGTTTGAAACGAATGAACGAATACGGTGTAGTTTCGAGAATACGATTTATGGGAACGTTCAACAACGTAATCATCAAAGAAGAACTGATGAAAGACAACAACGTTATCAAATCGTATCAAAAAGTGTTGTCGAAACCGAATGCTGCCTGTTACATAATCGAGAGAGGTTATTACATCTTTGGTTTGAATGATGACGTGTACAAATTCATGTCTGTCGAAAACATAAATCGTTCAAACATCACAGAGCATTATTGCAATTACGCTGTACCTGTTCTGAAATACATGTTTGACATTATCACACAGCATGTGAAATCAAAGAATGACATTATCGACATTATGATAGCCGGAGACATACCGGAATATCGCCTCAACAATCGCAACATTAAATATACATCTCTTGTCAAAATCGAAGCACGACAAATGATGAATAACATAATGTTGCGTCACCAATCATCGGCTGGCAAAAAGACATATTGGAAAGTAATCGAAGATTAACATATAACTCAAAAATAACATGAACATACTTTCATTGTTCGACGGTATATCTTGCGGACGTGTTGCGTTAGAGCGTGCCGGAATACCTGTGGAAAAATATTTCGCATCTGAAATTGAGATGCAACCTATCCAAATATCGAAGATGAATTGGTCGGACATCATACAACTCGGTGATGTAACGGCATGGGATGCTTGGATTCGAAGACTACCTAAAATCGATTTGTTGATTGGTGGCTCACCATGTTTCGTTGCAGGCACGAAAGTAATCTGTAAATCCGGTGTGAAAAACATCGAAGACATTGTGGTTGGTGATGAATGTCTGTCACATGACGGAGAGTATCATCGTGTGTCTGCAATCGGAAACGAACTGAAAAAAGTTTGGGTGTTGAAAAATCCAGCATTCAATGGATTCGAGATATATTCGACAGAAACTCACCCGTTCTATGTCTGCGATGTTTCAACCGGTAAGATTTCGAAAAAGCCTTTGTGTGTACTTACTGAAAATGACTTTATCGGTTTAAGAAAGGAATACGCATTGCCCGAACAAAACTTTCTTAAACTCTATCCCAGAAACGAAGAATACAAAGCTATCGATTTTTGGGTGAAAAACAGCACCATAGTAAATACGGAAACGTATGCTATCGTGTACAACATCACTGTCGATGACACTCACACATATTTTGCCGAAGGAGTATTGGTTGGAAACTGTCAGGATTTGAGTATGTTGGGTTCCCAACGAGGTCTGGTTGAGGGTTCCGGTACTCGTTCGTCTTTGTTCCACACCATGAAAGCAATCTACTTTTGGTTGCTGAAAAACAACAATCCGGATTGCCATATTTTGCTCGAAAACGTATTCACCAAACCGCAGTGGGAACAAGCAATTACGGATGAGTTGCGATTGGCTGAACGAATGGGTGACGGTTATCAGCCGACGAAAATCAATTCAGCATTAGTATCGGCACAAATGCGTCCCAGAAATTATTGGGCATCTTGGCACACAACGGTACCGGAAGACAAGAACATCAAACTGCAAGACATTCTCGAACACGGTTTTGCATATCAAGAAAAATCGAATGCGTTGCTGAAATCTTACACAGGTAGTTCGGTTATTCATTCCTTCAAATACAAGGTGAACACTCTCGTTGCAGAACCGGCTGAACCTGATTACAACAATCACGTAAACAACAAAACATCGAGAGCGTTTCAAGTAACCAACGGTTACGTGGAGATACCGGTTTTGAATGCTCGAACGAGGATTGGTACAAGAGAGTTCGAGAAATATCATTTCCCTGTTACGCTTGCTGACGGCTGGTACACGTTCCGTGAATTTACCGCACGTGAAATGGAACGTCTGCAAACTTTACCGGATAACTATTGTAAGAATGTTCCTTTGAAGTGGGTGCAAGAAGCTACCGGAAACGGATGGACTGTGGATGTGATAACACATCTGTTCCGGGATTTAGTAAAACAATATCCGCACTTCTTACAACCATTACACAAATAGACATTAAGCATTCAAACGGTAGAAATTTCATGTAACGAATTTCTACCGTTTGCTTGTTTCGTGAATGTATATGCACTATATTGTTCAGTATATCACAAACACCAAAATTTTTCAGTATGTCACAAGACACAAAACAAATCGATGTTATCAAACTGATGCAGGCTTACGCTGCACAGCCGTCGAACGAACTCCGGTCTGCCCTGAGAAATGTTCGGGAAACACCGTATCAAACTGATACCGTACATGTTTCGAGCAGACTGTATTCGGATGTACTCGGTATCATTACCGACGTAAACATTACGGATAAAGTCAAAATCATTTCTCGAAAACGTATGCTTAACATTGCCCGTAATTTCCGGAATCTCACCGAGAAAATCAACAACTTCCCTTGTGTTACTACCGGTAATGTCACTCTCAATATCATTTGGAACTACATTGACAGAATCGATTCGACCATACGTAAATGGGTTGAACTGCACAAGGACTATACGATGTTCCGGAATACCAACAACGAACCGATGTTCTACATCAATTCGGACATTGTAAATCTCATTCGTGAGTTCGAATGCTTGACCGGTATTCCTGTGGGATTTTTCGAAGATTCTTTCGGAAAATATCCGGTAAGTGAAATTCGAGAATATGCAACTCGTATCGGTCTCATTCAGCAAATGATGTATGTTTACGGTCATGACCGAGCATCGCACTACGGCCGGATTAACGCGGCACTTCTTTTCGCTCCTCGTTCGAATGACAACAAACACATTTATTTGAACCGTTTCTTCGAACACGAAATGAAACGAGAACTCAACGATTGCGAAAAGTATCTCGAATCTCTCGGTGTCAAATACGGAGAGAAAGACATCGACATCGAAGACAAAGAGAAATATACATGCTCATCTTTCGTTTGCAACATGGGCATTCACACCTTACAGAATCCGGAAATTCTGTTCAATGAATACGGAGACATCTCGAATATCGGTGTGAAAGAAATGCAAGAAATCGAAGAATATTTCTTCGACGAAAACTACGACAGAGTTATCGAGATGCTTTCGACTTATGCACTGCCGTATGATTCGAATTGCGTTCAGTTTGTACTGTCTGCATTCAAAACGATTGTAGATGAAGCGGAAAGTCTCGAAGAAATGGCGGAAATCTTCTGCAAGAAAATCGAAGACACTTCGCTCGTTAGCAATCTGGAATATCGTTTCCTCAAAGAAACGATTTACAACGATGCAGAAAATCTGTTGGCGTTGTGGCAGTACACACAAGATTACATTTTCGCTGTGTACGTAGCGTATCTGTATTCTATCAAAGATGATTCAATCGAACAAGTTTCGATTAAGTACAACATCGAAAACCTGTTGGAAAACGGTATCAACAACTGCGATGAACATTCCAAACTCAACACTTACAATCCGTATGGAGAAATCATAGAAGATGATACGGACGAAAACAAACCGGATGATGATTGGTGTGACGATGATTGTCATCTGTGTTCTGCGCGGAAGCGTTGCCCGTTGTATGCCGCACACAAATACACAAAACAAACCGGAGATGAACCGAAAGATGACGAAGTAAATATCGAACATCTTACAACAGAGCATTTCGGCAATGGTACGTTGAAAGTGTACCACGTCAAAGCCGGAAAAGATACAAACATTATCGATGTAATCGAAGCGTCCATCAAAGAAATCAACAAATGATACACAACAGTTTCGAAGAACAGTATGTGGAAGCACTTGACCGTGTTTTACACATGGGAATCGACACAGGCGACCGGACTAAAACCGGTCGCCGCCGTGTCCCTAACGTGCAGTTCCAAATCAAATGCAACAAGACAAATCTTAATGAAATCGAATTACCTGTTCTGAACGGTAAACGGGTTTTTCCGTTAATGGGATGTAAAGAAATGATGTGGATGTTGTCTGGTGACACAAACATCAAACGTCTCGAAGAAAATCATGTAACGTATTGGCGAGAGTGGGCCGATGAAAACGGCGACTTAGGGCCGGTTTACGGTCATCAATTCCGTAACATGAACGGAGCAGACCAACTCGCATACATTGCGGAAAAACTTGTTCGAGAACCGATGAGTACTCAAATGCTCATCAATTTGTGGAACGCCGCAGACCTTCCGGCTATGGCGTTACCGCCGTGTCATTTCTCGTACTACTTTCAGGTGTTACCCGACGAAGACACGGGGAAAAATGTTCTCAATCTGCATTTGGTACAACGTTCAGCCGATGCGTTTTTGGGAGTTCCGTACAATGCTATCATGGCATGTTATTTCATGCAGCTTATGGCAATAGCATACGGATTTGAACCGGGAACAGTATTCTGGACTTGTCACGATTTTCACATTTACCACAATCATTTCGACGCGGTAAATCGATACATGTTCAACATCAAAGAAGACGCATACAACACATGCGGCGTAAGTTCGCGCCTGTATTTGAATGCTGAATCTATGGAAATGCTTATCACACAATATCCGTATGAACATCCCGTAGCAAGACTGGACAGATTCATCACGCATTCTTTCGATGTGCATTTCAAGAACATGAAAGTCGAGACGCCAGCGGGTTACGGTGTGATTGTGGCTGACATAGCGGTTTAGAAATTTCTCGAATCAGAAATAAATTCACATTTGTTTGGTGCATACTTTTCGATTCAAAATCGAAAGTATGCTTTTTAATACTCTCGAAACATTGAATCTACGTGCATTTTTCGAGACAAAAATCACGTAACTTATTGATATTCAGCACTTAACTACGGGGCTGAAAATGCCGAATAGGGCAGGGTCGGGTAGGTTGTCTCGGAATGACCGAAAATTAAGTGCTTGATAATCAATGAGTTACAAAATCGGGAATCGGTCAAAAACACGTAACTCATTGATTTTCAAGTAGTTAGCATTTTTAGTCGGGTGATACTCTGATACCCCCTTGAAAATGGCCTCGTCAAATTGGCTGAAAAGGGCCTTAGCGTGGATTCTACGGCCTGTTTTTCTTCACTTAACTACTTGATAATCAATAAGTTATGTAACTATTTGATTTTCAACACGTTACAAGCGAAATTTCGCCCCGTAGAATGCCCACAAAGGCCCTTTTTAGCCCTTCTGACGAGGCCATTTTTGCAGGGTACATCTATATACCCCCATGATTTTTCATAACTGCTTGATTTTCAAGCACTTAGCGATTTTTCGGGATTTTGGCATTTTGTAACTCATTGATTATCAAGTACTTGACTTTTCGGCGGTTCTGAACCCCTTACCGAACTTGCCTGCTAAGGCCATTTTTAGACCCATAGTTAAACACTGATAATCAATGAGTTACATATTTTTCGATTCAAGACCGGAAAATTCTGTCTCGAATTATGTAACACAAAAATATGTGTTAGATACGTAAACAAATAAAATATTCAAAGAATGAAACACACTATTATTCACACTGCGGACATACAGGTTCAAGTCCGGGAGAAGAACTTACGTTCTTCGTATGAACACTGTTTGTCGAACATCACGGAACATCTCATCAAAACAAACGCTGACATTTATGTTGTTGTCGGTGATTTGTTCGAATATGCACAGAGCAACGATGCAGAAAAATCAATCATATACGAACACTTTTCGAAAGTGTTATCCCTTGAATCAATCAAGGAAGTCGTTATCATGTGCGGTAATCACGACATCGAAAAAGAGCGGAAACGGATTGATGTACTCGAATCGGAGAATAGCATCAACACGTTTTACAATCTCATCCGTGCGCTCGACAAACGTTATTCGAACAAACTTACCTATCTGAAATATTCCGAACTGCGTCCGTCGGTTGCAGCACCGAATCTTGTGTGGTGTCCGTTCTCACTTGAAGATAATATGGCCTTACGTGGTAAGGAAATCAATATCGAAAGCGGTAAGAGATACATTACACTTTTCCATGACATTCTGAAAGAGTATGCGTTAGAAGCAAAACTTCCGCTTCGAAAAGAACGCATGGAATCTCTCGTGTCTGTTACGGAATTTCCGTCCGAACATATTTTGGCTGGTGACATCCACGTAAATTGGAATTGCAACAACGGTAAACAGTTCTGGTACCCCGGTTCTCCGATACAACGTAATTTCGGAGAAGGTACGTATTGCAAAATCGCGGACAAATACATCGTTGTCGGTGCGGAGCGTAAATCATTGAAGCATTATATCTTCGATGATGAATCACTTTCATTCGAACAGCAACCGGATTTGCTCATGCAGGATTACGTATCTTATATCACAATGGAAGTGATGCAGCAAGCATCATTCGAACAAGCACGTGATGCAATCACCGAGATACTGAATCTGCAACAAGTCCGGTACGGTCTTAACCAGACATTCATCAAACTCAAACTTTCGAATCTGTTCACCGAACATGAACTCGAACTTCACAAACTCATTACATCGATTGTAACGCAACAAACCACAGTACCCGTAAACATCGAGATTGCGTATAACAAATTCGTACAAGCAAATACGGAAACGAATGTCGATAAGATTCTCGGTAATGAAACAGTCGAAGCTGATGCGGCATCTGATAACATCGTGAACAGCGAAGCATCTACCGTTGAAACACCGGAAGTTACGGCTGAAAGTCTCGTACTTGATTCGACCAATCTACGTAAGTTGTTCTTGTATGTTCTTGAACAACGCATGGAGATTCTCATCAAAGAAAATCCGGGTCAAACAGATTTCATCGAGAATGTTTACAAAACAATCGTGGAGTTGTTCGATTCAGAACTCGAACATTCTTTGGGAGATACGAAGAAAGTGTCTATCCATTTGCAATCAATCGAATGCAATGCGTTTCAGATTCTCGGTGCAAACAAAATCAATCTCGACATACCCGGTATAGTACGGATAACAGGAACTAACGGTATCGGTAAAACCACACTCTTTTCGATGTTGAGATGGGCAATACGTGGACAGTTGTATGAGGGTATGCCGAAAAACACCGTCAAGAAAAACACGATGCTTGTGTTCAACAACAAGCAACCGGACATCGACGAGATTTACGTGAAGTTCGTGTTCACTCTTAACGAACGTGTAACAGTAACAGTTATCCGTACTGCATCAAGAACGTGGAAAGCCAAAACAACGGATGAACAAAAACAATCGCTGAATTGGCAGGATTACGTTTCCGGTGTTACTACAACACTAACGTTACAGACTTCATCCGATAAAGGTGAACGGTCTTTCAACGGTGAACAAGCACAACAGTTACTCGATTCTTGGTACGCACAAACACCGGAAACGATTATGTTCTTGAATCACTCGAAGATTGCATCGATTCTCAATACTGCACCGAAAGAACTCAACCAAACAGTACTTGATTTCATCGGTGTAGATTATCTCGAAGTGCTCGAAAGTCGTTTGGACGAAGTGAAAGATTCGCTTGCTGTTGCTCGACCGAAAAGAAACCGGGATGTTATTCTCGAAGACATTCGCAGTACTGAACAACGGATTACTGATGAAACAAACAACCGTATTCAGTTCGAGAAAGACTTACAAGACTTACGGGAAACAGCAGAAACACAACAGAAAACAATCGATGAAATAAGTTCTGTAATAGAGAATTACGGTAACGTACCGGAAATGATTTCCGAAGCAAATGCGAATCTGAAAACCGTTAGTGAATCGATTGATACATTCGAATACAAAGAACGTAAACCGTTACTTGAAAAAGATTTCGATGTTCCCGAAGAACCAGATACTTCTAAACTCGAAGAAGAACGGGATGCTGCATCTGATGCTATCGCTTTGCTTACGGAAAGTAAAACCGGATTGCAAAAGGAACTTGCCGATACGGTAAGTGTGATAATCGCAGCTTACGATGAAAAGATTACCAAAGCACAAGACGGTATCAACAATTACCAACATGTCATAAGTGAAAAGCGTGCAACCTTAACAGTTTCGGAAGAACATATCCGGAAACTCAAAACAAATCTGTCTAACACTATTTGTCCAACCTGTCATCGTCCGTTTGCTGATGACGAACAACATGCGGCACAGCGAAAAGAGTGGGAAGCAGAAATCGAGATGTACGAAAAGGGAAACGAAGAAATCGCAAAAGAGATAGAAGTTTTCGAAAGTACACTTACCAATTTGCAAAAGGTTATCACCGAATTACGGAAGCGAACGAATCTTGTTCACCAATACGAGTTCGAACAGATAATTGCTGTTGAGCAATCTCCGAAAATCAAAGAACTACTCAACACCGCTATTGAAACAACCGGTAAGATAACGGCAAAAGACAATGAGATTTCCGAACAAACACAGAAACGTAATTCCGCACAAATAGACTTAACCAACATCATCAATGATTACGGGAAGCAAGTAACGGAATACAACCGGAAACTTCAAGAACTCAATGCGGAGAATGAACGGATTCAGAAAGAGAACGAAACGGTCGATGAACACAACAGAAGCATCGAGAAATTCAAGATGCAGAAAGAACAAATCGAAACAACCATCCGTAATCTCACAGAAATTCAACCGAAGTATTTCGAAGCATTGAATGCCCGTAACATTTACAAAAACAACTTACAACAAACGAACACGGAAATAGAGGGAACATCGAACAAAGACCGGGAAGCACAACGGATTGTAATCGAACAAAACAGTAAGTTGTCCCAGCTCAAAGACGAAGAGGAAGCGTACACAAAATATTTCGTGAACAACACGATTTACAAAATCTACGACCGTCTGATTAAGCAAGACTTCAAATCGATTGTGTTCGAGTACTACCGGAACTTCCTCAACAACAATCTGAATAACTTGTTGGAAGAACAGAATTTCAAATTGTTCTGGAATCACAACAACGAACTCTATATGATAGACTTGCGTAACGGTAGGTGTTCGTACACTCCTGTCCAGCTTGCGTCCGGTATGGAAGTTTCATTCTTGGGATTGTCTCTCATTTACACCATGTCATGTTTGAACATCAAGAATCACATTTCCCATATCTTTCTCGACGAAATCGGTGGTTCTCTGAATGACGGGAAGAATCTCAATTATGAAGCGAAAAACTATCAAGAGTTGTTCGTTTCGATTCTGTCGAAGTTTACCAATATTACAATGTTCATAATCGACCACACGATTAAGAACATGTATGAAACGGTAACGTTTGAAGTGCAACCAACCGAAAGCGGTTCGAAATATGTGGAACTGTAACTATTGATTATTTTATGTGTGTGAACGCGGACATGTATTGGCATAGATTTTTCAATACATGTCAGCGTTTTTATATCCCAGAAATATTTGCGCTATATTGATTGCTAAATTGTATGGAGATACATACATCATAACACATTTGAGAATATGAGTTTTGCACCGACAATAATTGTTTGTTCACGTAAGGAATTACAAACCAAATACGCAGAAGCACTGAACGCTCGAAGCAAGCGTGGTTGTAACATAATCGGTTGTTTCTCATCACATGATGCAGAACTCGCGGATAAGTGGCGTGATGAGTACAAAATCACAACTGTATGTTTTGATGATATTGATACATCAAAAAACTTATCATGTTGTTATGACCCAACATCCGGTACGCTTTCGTTCAAACTTCCACCGAAATGTATTTTGTTTGATGACAAACATGCACAGACCATTATTGATGCGATAAAGAACACTACCAATCTGTTGAATTGGGTTGTGTTCTGCGATGTCGGTGTGTCTCGTTCTCCTGCGATTGCGGATTTCATTGCACGAGTACTTTCACAAGCTGCAAATATTTGGCGTATTCATTACGAATTTATGTTGGAATACGCATATAATGTTCACCCCAACGGTTTGGTTGTTTCGATACTCAACAAGTATTATGCTGAAACCGTTGAGGCATTGTCTAACAAAATCAGAAAGTGATGACACAGAAAAATGAAAAACGTTACGTACAATCTTCGAGAATAGAATCTTTTGAAGAATTTATTCGAGATTCTAAAATCGACAACAAAGCAACAATTTGCAAAAGAACAGCCGGATGGATATTGGTTCTTTTATTGTTTACAATCATGTACAATGTTGGCATTGCTTACAAATTGGATGTTGCAAAAATCGATTTACGTGAGAAAGAAAAAGTAATCGATTACGTACAACAAGAACTTGTCAAACTTAAACAGCAACACGAATTTGTTGCGGAAGTTACAAAACCTATAACCGGTTCATCTTTGGTAGAACTCATCGAACAGATGAATATTCAACATCCCAAAATAGTAGTTGCACAAGCTATCATCGAATCCGGTCATTTCAAATCAAAACTGTTTCAAGTCAATCATAACTTATTTGGTATGCGCAAAGCATATCAACGACCAACCACACGAATACCGGCTAACATAGATTTCTATTACGAATCTTATGCGTATTACCACAATTGGCAGTACAGTGTTTTTGATTACGCATTGTGGCAATCGTCATTTGCTCGAAATCTCTCTGAAACAGAATATCTTGATTTGCTAAAACGAACATACGCCGAAGATGACGAATACATTTCGAAAATCAAAACGATTATTTCCGGATGTGATTCGGCACAAGATATAATTACCAAATTTGGTTTGTAAGATACAATCATAACATTTTAAGTATGCACAAAGATTCAGAAAATTCAACCGGTAATGAATCGATTTATCGGGAGAACGTAAAACAGTATTTCAACGGAGACCAATTAGCGGCTGACGTATGGTGGCAGAAGTATCGAGCAGAAAATGAGATACATCCCATACAAATGGTTAATCGGTTGTGTGATGAAATAACAAAATACGGCCAGAAGTGGTTAAGCGGCTGTTCCCGGATTGAGAAAGACCTTTCCGAATATGGTAAGGAACTATTCCTCAAATACTTCGATACCAACAACAAAGAAAAGTATTTGCGTGATGTCGTGTTTAAGAATCTCGACGGTTTCAAACGCATCATTCTCGGTGGTTCGATGAACTCCGGTATCGGCGTAAATGATTACTCATCGCTTTCTAACTGTTTGGTGTTAGGTGCACCGGAGGATTCATACGCTGGCATTCTTTGGAAAGACCACGAATTAGTTGAGTGCATGAAACGTCGATGTGGTGTCGGTATTGCACTTGACAACATAAGACCGTACGGTTCAGTTGTGAACAACCAATCGAAGATTTCAAGCGGTGTTGCACAATTCATGGAACGTTTCTCGAACACAACAAGGGAGTGCTCGCAGAATGGAAGACGTAAAAGTGTTCTTCGTGTTTGCTGATAAATTCATTACGAAATAAGTCAAACATCATTTCAAACAGAAAATTACTATGAGTAACAGAGTATGTTTTATGACAAAAGAAGAACTTTCGAGTTATCTTTCAAAAGGGTTATCAACACACCAAATTGCAATCGAAAAAGGAATTAGTTCAAATACAGTATTGTATTGGATTAGACATTACGATTTGCAAACAAATTTCAGTAAATTACCACCCCTTCATCTTGACAAAATCGAGACAAAAGAATGGGCATACTTTATTGGATTCGTGTGTGGTGACGGAAGTATTACTGAAACAGAAGTCGTCGAACTAACATTGGCACTTAAAGACAAAGAAATTCTTGATTTTTTTGTTGAGCATCTTTTCAGTGACAGTAAAGTACGAATAAGTTTGACAGAAAATCCGGAACAAAGAAGAAAACCAAGAGCAAGGTTGATTCGAAAAATTGTCGGTATTAAAAAATTTTATGGTGGACGATTGAAAGAAGACCGTAATTTACCGATTGTTTCTCCGCATTTAGTGCGTTATCTTGTTATGGGATTTTTCGATGCAGATGGGTGTATAACATGGGGAAGAAGAAAAGACCGCAATCGTGTTTGGCAAAAAGTTATGTTCAAAAGTTGCGGACATAGTGCGATGGTCTCACTGCAAAAAATTCTTCTCAAATTGAAAATTTCTACAAGAATGTCTGTTACACAAGGAGCGTATGTTTTGGAGTTTTGTGACAAACATGAAGTTCTGAAATTTTTGGATTGGTTATACGCTGACAAATCTTTCATCGTACTAAAAAGAAAATTCGAAAAATACAAGGCTCTGCGTCTTGAATTGGGTGAAAACGAGGAAGGTGTAAATTTGGGAAATTTACAATAATCTCGTGGCAAGGCCGGAAAGCATTTCCGGAAGCTGTACAGACTACTTGATGTTTGGTAATGCTCCAAACGTAATACAAGTTCAGTGCCCAAGCGTAACACAGGATTTATCCGTTACGTAAGAAATAGTCGAAATAATGGGAGCCTTAATGCAATCATTAAGTTGTTTGCATCCCGACATTGAAAATTTTATTAAAATCAAGCGTGACAAGACAAAAGTAACCGGTTCAAACATATCCGTAATGATTACGGATGAGTTTATGAAAGCTGTCGAAGAAGGTACGGATTTCATTTTACGATTCCCGACAGACAAACCTGTTCCTGAGCACATCAACACTTCTAAACTTGAATATGATGTGTTGTTTCACGACGAAGTAAGCGGTATGTACTTCAAACGTGTCGATGCAGAACGCATTTTTCAAGAGTTCGTGCAATCGAATTGGGAAGGTGCAGAACCCGGTTTGTTGTTCGCATCAAAACTGTTGAACTACTCTCCGGACGGAGTTTATCCGAATTATCGATACGTATCCACAAATCCTTGTTTCGACATAACAGCAACAGTGCTTACACCGGACGGAATCCGGACAATCGGTGACATTAAAGTCGGAGATACTGTTTGGAGTGAAACAGGATGGACAAAGATTGTCCGTAAACAGTCATCCGGTGTGAAACCAGTTTACCGTTATGAAACAAATAATGGTGTTTTTGTCGGAACTGACAATCATCGAATAGTTTCTAACGGTGTTAAAATAGAAGTTAGATTTGCAACATTCATCGATGCACTCAAAGACTGTAACGGTTCATACTACAACGGAAACAAAGAACTCGAAGAATACGAAAATGAAATAATCGGTGTTTATCCGCTTGGAGAAAGAGAAGTGTTTGATGTTACCGTTGATAATGAAACACATACGCTTTGGTCAGGTGGTTTGAACGTATCGAACTGCGGCGAACAACCGTTGCCCGCTTACGATTGTTGCCGTTTGCTTGCATTGAACATGTCCGGTTTCGTTAAGGAAGCGTTCACAGATTCTCCCGAATTTGACATGGATGAATGGTATCGTGCATGTTATGAACAAATGATTATCGGTAACTTCATTGTCGATATTGAATCGGCATACATCCAACGTATCATCGATAAAATCGAGAACGGAGACGGCACACAAGAATTGAAAGATTTCGAAGCGAATATCTGGAAGAAAATCAAAAAGATGTGTGACAGCGGCCGTCGATGTGGTTGCGGTATCATGGGTCTCGGCGATACATTAGCTATGATGAATCTACCGTACAGCATAACCAATGTCAATTCGAAATCACTTGTCAAACTTATCATGGAAACAAAGATGCGTGCCGAACTTGATGCAAGTATCGACATGGCTATTTTGTCCGGTAAGTCATTCGACGGTTACTCATCCGAAATCGAAACACCTTACAGCAACGATTTTTATGCAATGCTGTATCGAGAGTTCCCGGAACAAATGGAACGTATGAAAAAGTACGGTCGTCAAAATGTTTCGTGGAGTACAGTTGCTCCTACCGGTTCTGGTTCGATTCTTGGACAGACGACAGGCGGTATTGAACCGTTATTCATGCCGTTCTACAAACGTCGTAAAAAGTGTGTTCACGATACAGACCGTGTAGATTTCGTCGATGTGGACGGTGAAAAGTTCACGGAGTATTTTGTTGTGCATGTTCTGTTCATGAAATTCTGCGAAACAAAATTCAATGTACAACCGGACCATTGGCACAACATTACCGAAGAAGAACTGCAAGAGATGTTCAAACAATCCCCGTATTACGGTAACACCGCTCCCGAACTCAATGTGGATGACCGTATCGGTATGCAAGAACTCATACAGTATTACACATCATCTGCGATTTCTTCTACCATAAATCTTCCGGCCGAAACAACACAGGAACAGATTGCCGAAATCTATCTGAAAGCTGCAAAACACAATCTCAAAGGTGTTACGATTTATCGTGACGGTTCTCGCGGAGGTGTATTGGTTTCATCAAAACAGGAAGGGAAGTCAAACTTCTTCGAAGAAGTAAAGGCACCGAAGCGACCGGATGAACTTCCGTCAGAATTGCATCGAATCAAGTACAACGGAGATGATTACTGTGTCATCATCGGTTTGTACAATGAAAAGCCGTATGAGTGTTTCGTATGTTGTATCGATGATATGCCGGAAGATGTGAAGTTCCCGATTAAGGGAACGACTATCAAAGTTTCGTCCGGTAAGTACAACTTTGAATCTGATGAACTGTCGATTCAAGATATTCAGATTTGTGACCCTGACCAAAAGATTGCCGGATTCTTGATTTCGGACATGATGCGGCATCGCATTCCGTTGAAACGCATTATCAAAACAATCACGAAAACGGAATTTCTCGTAACGTCTTACTGGACGAAGCTATCGAAAATTATCGCTTCGTACATACCGGACGGAGAGTTTTCGGGTGAGTACTGTCCGGATTGTTGGGAACTGTACAAACAGAAAGTGCCGTTCCGTTATGAAAACGGATGCTGCATTTGCCCGAACGGACACAGTAAATGTTAATGTTTATCGAGAGTGACGGATTGATTCCGTCACTCTTTTTATCGAATCAAGAATGAAACATTTAAGTAAGTTGTTCTTAACCAGTATTGGTATGATTGCGGCCGGTTGTCCCGATATGTTCGGTATGCAACATTGCACGAGAGAACAAATCGACAAATACGAAAGACAAAAGGAACAGCAACGTCGAACAATACAAGAAAATCGTAAAAAACGAAGTATTGTCGATTTCTGTAAAGACAACTCAAAACTGTTGAGGGACGGAAAATATATACAAATTGTGTCAAGCCTCAACGGTTTGGAGTTGTACAAATCTGTAAAGACAAGTCCAAAACGAGTGTGGCAGGATTACATTTTGTATCTGTTCAATAGGAATCTCGAAGATTTGGAAAAAATCAAAGAATACATAACAAAAGAAATCGAATAAAGTATGGTGATAGCTTTGCTTACATCTGTTGCAATCGTTGCAATCTGCGTTTGTTGTTATGAAATGAACAAACGTTTGTGGGACAAGACTAACCATAACCGTATCGATTGATTAGAGTTGTGTTTTAGTTGGAGTGCGCATGTTCAAAACATGCGCACTTTTTGTTTGTCGAAATTTTATACATACATGTAAATTGCAGTATATTGAATACGTAAACAATACAAACATGATAGATGCCAAATACAATCCGGAAGGGTATAGTCCGTTAGAATATCTGTCAAAGTACATAAGCAAGTACAACCATATCACTATCGATACAAGGGACTTTTGGTATCAACCGAGATTTTCCAAATCTTACAACACCAATTCGCTGACACAACATGCGATAGAAACAATCGAAAGAGAACCGGAAAACTATCTGTATGATACCGAAGAATTACTAACAGTCATTGACAGACTTAAACAGAAAACTGGCGGTAATTGTGGTTGGAGGTATCTGCAACTGAAAGAAAAACCCAGATTTTTCAATACAGAGAATTGGATTAAGTATCTTCGAATCATTCGTGTATCAAACGGTAAATGGTTGATTTACAACCGTCACCTCAAAGAAATGGTGTTGCTTCCTAAATACTGTTTAGATGCTCGAAACATCAGATTCGAAACTCATGTTTGAAAACATAACAACAAATAACATATAAGCTATGGTTAGACAAAATTCGAATCGGTTGAAAGATTTACGCAAATCATTGGCCGATAACTGTATCTCGCAAGTGATTACCGGAGAGATTGCGATGACGTATGACGGTATTATCGGCATTGGGCCGAAACTGTTATACAACATACCACAAGACATGGAACGTTTCGTCGAAAACACAACAGGTAAAATTGTTGTCATGGGACGTAAGACATTCGAGAGCATGGGATGCAAACCGTTAAAAAACCGGTTTAACATCGTCATCTCTAAATCGATGTACCCCGAACACAAACGAGATGCTAAAACAAATACAGAATTGTTTGTTTGTGCAGACATCGCAAACGCCATCAAATTCATCGAGGGAATGTCTTTTTGGAAAGACAGACAAATCTGTATCATCGGCGGTGCTGAAATCTACAAGATGTTCGAGAACTACATCGACGAATGGCATGTAACGATTTTTGAGAACGAAAACGAACAAACACTGTTAGACCGTTTGGGTGAAGACATTAGGCCGGACATAGTGCGGTTCAAACCGTTACTTCAACTCATGAATGATAACAATCTTGCCACACGGAATGTGGATAGAATGATTCCTAACAACATACGGATTTGCTTTGCAGACTTGTATCGGTCTGAATATGAAGAGGATATGTGTTAAGCATATCCTTTTCTTGTTCGATAAATACTATACGGAAGATAATTTCGGTAAGTAAAAATAACTAAAATTTCGAAACATGAAAAAGTACATTGGTTGGAGCATCATTGCTGTTGTGATTGCCGTAATTGCTATGGGCGGTTGGGTAGTCTGGGACAGCCGAGCATATTTCAAAGATTTGTTTGAAACAAAACGTCAGAAACTCAATTTGCGTTCGGAGCAATCTGTTGATTCTCTCGTAAACGTTATAACAGAGAAAACAATTTACATCGATTCACTCGAAACTGTTTTGAGTTCGACCGGAGAACTTTCGTCAAAGAAAGAACAAATCTATGAACAAAAATTCAAAGACCAACAGCAAACAATCACGAATCTCCGGAATGTGATTGAACATCAAAACAGAATGTTAGACGAACTCCGCACTAAAAACAATTAAAAATGTCTGTTCACCAATTCAAGTGCGGTTTGTTCAAGATTGTAATAAACGCATTTTCTGACGTATCAGATTCGAAACTACGGCATCATTTAGTCGGTGAACTCATGATGTCATTTTTCCTCGTGATTTTTATGTTTGTTTTCAAAGCAATACTGTGTGAATCACATGAGGGATTATGGTTTTATCTTTCCTTACTTTGTTCGGTTTCGCTTGTGACGTTAATTGCATGGTATAAGGAATACGTCTGTTCACCGAAAATAAGAAACACGAAACCGGACAAACACAAATTTTATGATGTGTTAAAAGGAAGTGCTTCCGTTGTAGTTGTGGCAGTGGTTGTGTTTATGAACTGCCAATAATCTGATGAAAATTGTACGTCATTAAGCCAAAAGACCGACAACATCAAACTTGTCGGTCTTTTATACTATCCCAGAAAGTGCGGTATATTTAACAGATTAAAACATGACTAATGATAGTTGTAAAGTATTATATCTGTATTCCCGAAACTTATCCGTACACAATGAACTCGGACGGAGAATGTTATGAATTTTCGACATACTTCGAAGATGAAGACCCAGCAAAACTGAAACGTTCGAAGAAACGCAAACAAGAATTGTTTGACGCAATCAAAGCACTTGTAACAGAAGCAATCCGGAAAGAGTACAAACATTACTTGTGGTGGAAGTTCAACGTATTCGATGATAACGCAACATTTGTGTATGGTATCGACAATGTTTGGAACACTAAATTTTTCTCTTAAAATCGAAAACTTATGATTCTACGTGTAGTTCATCATAACGCAGACCCGGACGGAATCATGTCCGCAACACTTGCGAAATACTTGTATCGAAGAGACAATTTGCAATTTCTTGGGTTGCCCAGAAATACGACAATCGAGTTTTGTGGTTACAACTACGAAACGGAATCTCCGTGGATGAATGTCGCAAATACTGTGGAATACAAATTTGTGTTCATCGATATAACACCAACCGTTGAATGGCTGGAATCTGTGAAAGAACGTATCGCAGATAAAACGGTATCGGTACAGATATTCGACCATCACCATCTCAAATACAATGACATTCTCGAAACACATATTCCGGTTGAATATCATTTCTCGGATAGGTGGTGTGGTTCGAAAATCTTTTATGATTGGATTCATTACACATTGTGTAACGGTGACGAACAAACCGAACGTCAGATATACAATGACATCGCGTATTATCGAATACACTCTTTCGTTACTTATGTGGATTTGTACGATACATGGAAATTCGTAAACGAAAACACATACGACGAAACAAAACGCAAAGAGATAATTGCAGTGAATGAGTTCCTCAACGCATTCGTACCGGATGAAACATTCCGTAAAGTGATGTTGCATTACGATTGGGAAACTATTCTCAAAACAGGGAAAGTCTTGCTGCACAAGAAAGACACCGATTGTCTTAACCAAATCCGTAACATGTTTATCGGTGACGGTATGATTGTCATTACCGGTTCAAGTTCGTACATGATACAGGAAGCAATACAGAAATGCACTGATAAACCGATGTTGCTTTTGTTTGTAACGAAGAAAGACATATTCTCGAACGAAATCAATTTGTCATTGCGGAGTGCTGTACCAAACACGATTGACTGTGCTGTTGAGGCTCGAAAGTTCAACCCTACAGGTGGTGGTCACAAAGAAGCTGCCGGATGTACTGTGGATGTTGAAAAATTCAAAACCACACTTGAACAGGTAAAAACATTCCAGCAAGAAAACAATTTTGGTCTTGACAAATACCGTTCACGTATTGAAAAGTATTACATCGAAAATTTAACAACAAAAGTATGAAGCACACGAACCAGAAGAGATTGCTCGTCAAACAAATAATGGAACGTTCTGACGGTATTAAACCGTATATCAACAAACGAACGAGAACTGTTTCGGTATTTGGTGACGGTATGGTTGATTGGGATAGGTTCGAAATTGTAATCGAAGAAGAATTGGGTGCTTGGGATACCGATGTTTTGCAGATGATTGTGGACATGCAAAACGATTTGTCTTCGAAACTTTATACCCAAAATTCACGTCACAAAAACGCATCTCGAAAATTCAGACATAATAAAAGTCCCAGATAATTTGCATATCTCAAATATTATTTGTATATTTGTATATGCGAAAAATACACAGTGAATGCACTGACAATATTTTTAATTAACACTTAACCATTTTTACTTCGATGACCAAAGAATTGAATTACGGTACGAACGTGGAAGTTACAACCACAGACCATTCGGGGAAAGAAGAAACCATTAGCCTTGTGGTTGAACGAGAGTTGAAAGAAACTCAACCGGACAACGAAGAAACAAAATTCAATCCGTGTTTGGGATGCTACTTTTACAACAACGTTAGTGGAAATCCCCACCAATCACTGTGTAACATGAGTAGAAAAGATTACGAAAATCTCGGTACTTGTTACGGGAGAATCTTTGTTCGAAAATAAAAATCCAATTTACCTTAAACCATTTTGAAATGAAAACTGATGTTGCAAATGCAGCAAAGTCTGCAAGCACCGAACGCAAGTTCAACAACAAAAAGAATCAGGATGACAATATCGTGATTCCCAACTTTCCCCTGTACAACAAAACGTTTTTCGACGTAAAGGAAATTTTCAAAAATTACCTCACGTTTACAACGGAAAGTGAATTGCAGGAACGAATCGAAGATACTGCATTCTTGTACGAACAAGTAAAGATGACACCGGAACAGCACCGGAATATGGTACTGCAATTCTTGTACGCTCGTCACAAAATTGATGAAATGTGGCAAGATAAAAAATCCCACAACTTCATCAAGCACTTGTTCGTTGCGTTCGCAAATCCAGACAAATGTACGACAAACAAAATTAACGAAGCACAAACGGGCAATGACAAGAAATGTTCCGTTACGGGTTTCATCTGCATTTCGTCCGAGGAGATGAAAGAAGCATACGAAGTGTGGGAAAATCTGTACACAACTCTCAATCTTGCTACGGTTCCCGTAAACAAGATGCCGTCGAAAATGTTCAAGTACATGTGGGTATCTACCAACATTGATACGGTAGCTGTTTACTCATCTATTTCGAACAGAGTTATTTCGTATGCTACGTGCAGCGCACTTCGAAGCTATCTCAAAGAACTTTGTGAACGTTTCAATCCGGAAGCACTACAAATCGTGAAACGGATGATGCAGGAGAAAGGACTTCTCCCGTATTCTGGTAATAAGAAAAAGCAAGCACCGTTCCGAGTTCACATGAGCAAAATCGAAGACAGTAAGAACGGTAACATTCTTGCTTCTATTAAAGAAAAGATGCTGAAGGAACAGAAAACTAAATCGATATGAGAGCGGATTATCAAAGTATGTCGCTCGATGAGTTGCTTCGTCTTTATGATGAAGCAACTCTTTCGTATTATGGAGATGGTGAAGCCATAATGAGCGATGAAGATTTCGATGAATTACGGGAGTGGTTAGAGATGTTTCATTACGAGAATCCGGAAGTACAAAAACGTCTTAACGGTATCTTCTCGGATGAAACACAACATACAGAAACCGTATCTGATAAAACCGTCATGCTTTCGTTGTGTAAATTCAAAATGGAAAAGCATGACGCAGTTTCGAAACTGAACAAGTTTTTGGACTACCGGAAAGATTTGTATCGTGCACCGAAGTTCGATGGCATGTCGATTAAAGTAGAGATGTCTGACGGACGTATCATGAGATGTCAAACCAGAGGTGGACAGGACGTGACTAACAAACTTTCCATGCACAGACACATACAGAAATGCTTGCAAGATTTTCCCGACAAACATTTCATTCATGGTGAGTTGCTTATTCGAAAAGATGTTTTTCAACGTTATTTCAGTGACGGCGAAGAATACACATCTATTCGAAATTGTGTACCCGGTATTCTCAAAACACGAGAACCGTTCGAAATCAATGAGTTATTGGATTTCGTACCATGCACTGACGGTATCAATCCGTTAGTCAATACTTCGGTTTGGCACCGTATTGAGAATCCCTCACTTGAACTGTATCGTCTTGCATCGTATCTCGAAGAACTTCGTAAACCGGATTACCCGTATCAAGTGGACGGAGTTGTTATCGGTTACGTTGAGGAATCAGGTGTTCAGCGAATCAAGGATAACTATCCGTTGAACATCGCAGCTTGCAAGTTCCGCAACAAATCCGTTAAAACACGAGTTATCAACATTGAATGGGAACAGAAGAAAACCGGTAAACTCACTCCCATACTCATTGTGGAACCGGTGGAATATGACGGTACAATCTGCCGTAAAGCAAACGGTTACAACTTCGAAAACTTACGACTGAAACATATCGGTTTGGGTGCGGAAATCACAATTACTAAAACCGGAGACATCATACCTGTTGCGTGTGAAGTTCTGAAACGTTCTGATGATATAAAGATGCCGGAATGTGAGTACCAAAAAATCGGTAAACATCTGGTAGCTGTGGACAAAGAAGCATCGACACAGTACAAATTTGTTCTCGGACTTCGTATGTTTCAGATTGACGGTATCGGGCCGAAGATTGCGCAACAAATCGGTACTGCATGTAAATTCGATATTGTTGAACTGTTCAATCCCATGCTGAAACCAACAGTACGTGACATCATCGGTTCCGGTGCTGTTTGGGAAAAGTTCCAACATTTCTACGAAATCAAAAATCTGTATCTCGACCAACTTATCGAAATGTTACAGTTTGACGGATGCGGTAAGATTTTGTCGAAAAAGTTTGCAATGATTCTGTCTAAACAAGACATGAACACGCAAGGCATAAACAAAACCGTACTTTCTATGGTTTGTCGTGGTGAGGGATTCCAGCGAATAAACAACGCTGTCAAACAACTCGCTACATACGGTATCAAAGTTCTCAAACCTATTGCAATCGATGATAGCGTGATAACGTTCGAAATGTCGAATGCACCTGTTTCCGGTATCACAAAGGAAGAATTTGTGAAACGTCTCAAAGAAAAGATGCCGAACGCTATCCACACAACTCTGACAAAAACAACAAACTATCTCGTTGTAGATACGTTGAGTGCTACATCATCGAAAGCAAACAAAGCGCGTAAATACAATATACCGATGATAACGTATGAGGATGCGTTAGCCGGTAAAATGAAAACCACAAAAGATTCGAACTAACTAATAACAACATGAAACGAATTGCATTCCCACCGCGTACATGGATAAAATTTACTTTGAACGGTATGGTCTGTATCGGTATAACCGGTTACAGAGAGGATGAATCGTTTCTGGTTATGAATGACAAGATGTATGTTGCAGAGGTAACATGGGAACATGTTTCCAAATTCAACGTAACAAAATTGGTTTTCAAAAAAGAGGAAAAATCTGATTACGGTAAAATTCTGGGAATGTACCGATTGCCGAAAATGCTGTCATGATTCAGATACACTTCTGCAATCCCAGAAATGCAAACATTGGTCAAAATGCACGCATTTCTGGGATTTTTCATGCAAAATAGCTAACTACTTGATTCTCAACACTTTACACATGCCCGTAAAGGCCCTTTTTAGCCCTTCTGGTGAGGTCAAATCCTGAGTGAGGTGTCTATATGTCCGAAGGGTAGATAAGCGAAAAGTAATTCGTTGATTATCAATGAGTTACGGAGATGAGTTATTAAAAATTTTTAATAATAAATAAACCCCTTGATAATCAATGAGTTACAAACGCTGATTTCGACAAAACCGCCGATTGAGCGCAAAAAGAAGCTGAAAAATGCCTTTCTTGTAAACCCTTGATAATCAATAAGTTATGAGGGTCTGAATCTCTCGAAAATGTCGGCAGAAAGACCGGATTATCATGTTTTGAGATAGACGTTTTCGAATGTAAACCGGTGTATTATAACTTTATGTTGTTTTGCAATATATTTTCATGTGAGAAATGAGATGTTAATTTTCTCATGCAATCCCAAAAAGTAGAACACACTAAAATTTTGAAAGTTATATGGTTTCACATTCTTTTCAACCGTCAGAAGCAAACGTACTCTCGAAGATAAACGAAGGGTACACAACATTCGATGAACTGAAATCACAAGTAGGTTTTTCGGAGAAAACTCTCAATCAAGTTTTGGAAAGTCTCATTTCCAAACACATATTGGAATACAACAAATCAACGCAAACTTACGGTTACACGGTTCCCGTAAACGGCGAGAAAATTATTCTCGACGGTAACTTGTTGCTTCCGTGTACTGTACTGCGTTATCCCACATACACTTTGGTTGGTCGTGGTCTGTGGTACAAGTTTCCGGCTGATTTCGACATCAACAGAATTATCTGGAATGTGAAACTTCCCGACACAAAAAACACTTCTCTCGTACAACTCATAACCGAATCTGTTATGAAAGAGAAGAAAGCACGTATCGTTCAGCTACCGGAATACAAGAATCTCGTAAACAAACTTGTACCGTATTCTGAAAACGTGATGTTCAAAATAAATGTGGTCGGAGAAGAAGTAACGGATGTATCAATTATGTTCAAGAAACCGTTGTCGGTTGCAACAGAATCGATACGTGTCGAGTTCCGGGGAATGTTTGTTCGTTCCGAAATCAAAACAGATGAATTGATTAACGAACTTCGCAAGGCAGTAGGAGAACGGAATTTCAAAAATATTCACGTCAATCGAATTTATTCGTTGTCTGATTTCATCTTCTCCAACAACGAAATCCCATACGCATTCAATCCGCAAACACGTACACTTTCGTATGCAAAGATAACCGGAATACGTGGTTGCATCGAGATAACATATTATGACATGGACGTAAACGGCGACATCGAAAAAACTAACGTAGAGAAGTTCGAAGACAGCAATGCCGGTATCGGTAAGTTACGGGAGTTGTTTGAGAAATACGCTCGTAAGATTGTCGAAGCCGAAGATTTCATGGTAGAGTAATCACATCAAAAACGTTAGTAGTATGTCACAAAGTATGTTAGAATCTCGATTGAAATTCGAATACGAAAAACAAACAGATTGTCCGATACCGTTGTTCGAAAAATTCATGCAGAATTTGACAACGGAATTAACCGACATCATCAATGAAAATTCAGCAGATGATACCGTAGAAAATGTGGAAATGCTTTTCACAGAAACCGGATTCATTGTGGGAAATACAGTTTATTGCTGTCTCGACGAAGAAAATGAATGTGTGAAATTCAAGTTTCTCGGAGACATTTCAACCGGTAATGATACGGTTAAACTCGCTTGCGGAATCTTCAACAACATAAACAAAGTCACAGCATTGGTGATGCAATACTGTGATTTCCTGAACAAAAATTCTTCGGTCAATGCAGATGTTCCGTACATCGTAGTAGATAAAGCACTGAAATTTCTGACAGACAAAAACAACATCGGAAAAACATGCAAATTCCGGTTGCCGTTGGATGAAAGAATTTACGAACTTAAATCGGTTGCAAAACTTACGGAAGTTGTATTGCGTCTCACCATCAAAACTTCGTATCTCATCGAATTTGAGATTCAGAACTTCTTCAACAAAAACGAGAAAACGTACTACGAAGATTTGGTAAAGGGAGAAGTTTCGACAAACAACATCGAAACGTTCATCAAGGAATTGTATTACAACGGTAGATTAGTGAATTATGGAAGATAGTGCAACAACCACAATGAATCCGGATGCGTTTACGTTTTTTGACGAAAACGAAACGGATATGACCGATGCGCAAAAGATAGAGTGCATCAAAGAATCGATACGTTCTTTTCTCAAAGAATATCCGATGATACGTGCAACCGATACGCTTGTGTTGGTTGTGTTTCAGGCATTGAAAAATATGCTTGTCGATAAAATCCGGTTTGTTGCTGTCGAAGCACCAACGGGAAGCGGCAAATCAGTTATCGGATATTGCATGGCGTATTGTTTCAACTACTGTTTGCATACCATTTACGGTATGGATGGTTCATCATATTTGCTGACATCTTCGAAAATGTTGCAGAAACAAATTCAAGAAGATTTCAAACGGTTTTCGTTCGGTGAAGACTATGCAATGTTGAAAGGAACAGCGAACTATCCGTGTACGTACATGTATTTCGAACAGTTAGCGGCAGAACGTTCTAAACAGAAATTGCTGGGTGCGGCAGCTTCCGCATTTGCTTCGTCACAGCAATCCACAGTCAAACCGGATAAATCTACGATTACATCGTATGACAAACGGTATTGTATCGGTTGGGATGCGGACAGGAAAAACTCTCTTGCATGTTTCCCGACATGTCAATACATCGTGAAGCGCAAAGCTGCATCGGACGCTATGTGCGCAAATCTCAACTACTCGTATTTTCTAACCGTACTCAATGCGTCAATGAATCCGTATTTTGCTATGCGGAATTTAACCATAGCTGATGAGGCACATCTCATACCGGACATTGTTTGTAACATGTTCTCATTTGAGATAAGTGCTGCGACAGCAAGACGTGTCGGTAAAGTGTTGAGGGAGATTCGAGACACAAACAGCAAAGACCTTATGTGGGGCAGTGATGCCGATAGGGATGTGGAAATGCACTTACAATTTTCCAGACTTATAACGGAAGTAGATGAGTGGGACACGTTGTTTTTACGAAGAAACACTACTTTACCGGAACTAATCGAATATGTTCGGTGGTGTAGTGATGCGAAGAAAACAATCGTTTCATGGAACAAAAACGTCACACCCGAATTTAAGCTGAAAATGGGTGGGTTTATCGGTAAATTCGGTGAAGAAGAAACAGATGCACCGTTCCCGAAACCTGTCGAACTCGAAGAACTTGCATCACGACCGAATGATGTATTCATGAAATACGATGAATCATCAAAGTACGGAAAATATATTGTTCGGGATTTGCAGGAACGTGAATTGGTACGTAACAAATTTCTTTCGAAAACACAATTCTGTTTGTTCTTGTCTGCAACCTTAGGGAACACAGACCAATACGGTGAACTTCTCGGTATCAGACCGGACCAATATAAGTCATATCGCATGGAACCGACTTTCGATTACAGTACGTCACCGATTTACCAATGTAATTGTGGTTGGCTCACCTACAAGAATTTCAGTGACAATATCGATAACTGTTTGGATGCAGTGTTGTATATTTGTCATGTACTGCATCCGGACGAGAAAGGAATTATACACACTTCGACATTCTCTAATGCAGAATTGCTGAAAGAGAAAATCTTCGATTACATGTACAAATCTGATAACGGTAAATTTCCGGGCATTCAAGCATCGAGATTCAGATTCTACCGAACACCGCAGGAAAAAGATGCGTGCGTGAAAGAGTTGAAACAATCCCAATTACCGCTTGTCATTGTCGGCCCGTCATTGTATGAAGGTCTCGATTTGAAGTATGACGAAGGACGTTTCAATATATTGCTGAAAGTTCCATATCCGGGAATCGATGACTATGTGCGTGCGAAAATGGAACGCATTCCGTTTTGGTACGAACGTGTCACGATTGAAAAAACCATACAAGCAATAGGACGCACCAATCGTGCAGTAGATGACCGAAGCACGACATATCTGATAGACAGCACATTTTCGAAAATTGCACCGAAAATGCTGGGGTCTAAAATACAAGAACGTCTCGAACGAAAATATCTTGAAGTGCCGCAAACCAATAATAAACCGAAAAAGATGTATTCATTTGAAGCACAGAACACAACTCAAAACACATCTGTTGATGATTTGTGGGGAGATGACCTACCATTTTAATACCGGAAACTTATGTTAAGAAACTTGATACATCGTTTGCATTACCGTATTTGTGATTTGTGGCTCGATTTCAAAATGGTTATTGTGCATTTGAAACAATGGAACTGCAAACACAAATACAAGTTTGTACGCAGAATACAGTATGATGCAGAAACTGGATATAGTATGGTACAACGTGTCTGCACGAAATGCGGGAAGATAGATTTCAAAACCAACAGAGTTGCAAAGAACTACGGGAGAATCAACAAGAATTTACCCCGTTGGCATCATAACATTTAAGGTATGGAAAAAGACATCCAAATTCGAAAACTCGTTTGTTTGTTGGAAGACGAAAACGGAGATTCGTATTGCGTTAGTTTAGATGAAGAACATCAAGTATTCGCACAACTAATAGCTGGTATGTGTTCGAGAGTGAAACCGATAATGCCAATAGAACCTGTGACTATAAAAGTTGTTAGGAAGAAATCATGAAAGAAGAAACCGGCTTAAAGCCGGTTTTTCTTTGTTTGTGATTTTAATTGATTGAGTTCTTTTCGAAGTTGTTTCACTTCTTGTTTGAGTGCTTCTATCAGTGCTAATTCCAATTCCCTGTAAGCAATCGAAAGATAACCGTTTTTGTCTTCTTGAACAAAATCCGGTGCAATTTCTTGAACTTCTTGTGCGATGTAACCTATCTTGTGTTCTTCGGTATCTTTGTGGATGTAACTTTTCAATTTGACATCGAGAAGTCCTTTGGGAACTATGTATGATTTGATATTTTTCTTGTATCGTTTATCAGATGTGAAGTAAATATCTGTTACCCCACGTATATAACCGCCTACTTTGTCAATGCTACTTTGAGAAAAACCTAATTCAATAGAATTTGTGTTCGCGTTAAAATCAACATAGAAAAATCTTGACCATTTATTTGCTGCGTTTTGAAAACCATTGATATAAGATTTGTTTGCATTGTATAATGAGGCTAACCTTACTATATTTGAATTATCATATAATGCATAAAGTTCTCCCAGATTAGCGTAACTTGCATCTCTTATGTTACCAAAACACAAACCTCTTTCTCTTGTTCTTAGTTGTGTGGTTTCATCTAACAAAACCATTAAAGGTTGTGTTGTACGTAAATTTTGTGTCAGTTCCAAAATTTTTGTGCCCGCATAATTTTTCCCCAACAGATTAAAACCATAATCAGTAGGTTCGAGCAAATGGGCAAAATCACCGGAATTATCTTCAACAAGAATACCGTTGCTCCCTACATCTACTTCGATTTTACCTGTATCTGTTAAAAAATTTGATGCTTTGCTATGAAAATATTGTTCCGAATCAAGCGAGCCATCACCTTTAAGGAAGTGTGCATTTGTACCATTAGCAGTAATAAATTTTAATGCTTGGACACTACATGTAGCACCAGCACCATTATAGAAAATATATCTGGTAATCGGATTGGTAAGATTTTCTGATGTTACAGATTTGTAGTTGAACAATACGTTTAAACTTGAACCGTTTCCATAATCTGTCGGAAGAAAACGCCATTCGTTATTTGCATAACGTGTCATAGTTTCGGTTTTCTTCACGTAATTGCTCATCACAAGATTACCGGAATGCCAAATTATATTTTCTTTCCAAACAAGATTACCGGAAACATCTGTCGTAAGAATATTTGAATTTTTTTCTCTCGCCATATCAAGTATAGTTATATTGATTTCGATATAATTTTTCAAGATATTTATCAACATTCATCAGGAAGATGATATTCATTTTTGTTTCGATGACTTATCAATATCAAGTCTATGCAATATATGTGACGTGACAAAACAAAACGTTATGGCAAATTTACCACAAATCATAGGTGATATTCCTGTTCATTCGATGCGTAAATTCTTTGTTCAAGTAAAGGAATTGCATTCGAACATCATCAAACGAAAAGAAATCACGGAGAATCTGGAAAGTCTCAAAAATGATTTCAATACAGAATCGTCAGCACAAGCAAATCAAGTATTGGAAATGTTGTGCAATCTCAAATACACAAAAACACTTGTGCTTATGAACAACTATTTCACAACCATAGAAATAGATTTGATGAATGAACGAATAGTGTTTGTTCGAAAAGACAAGAATGTTACCGAAAATTTCAAACTGTCTGATTGTATCGAAGAAACACAAGACATCATAAATGATTATGGAAATTACTCGCAAGAAAAGTGGGAATATCACAGAAACTTTTTCGAATACTATTCGATTTACGCAAGTAATTTACTGTTCATTCGTGGTGTTATTTGTGAATTTGTCAAAGAAACAAAATTCATCGAAAACCGTCTGAACATTTATAAAAACATAGTATGGAGCGAACAATTAAAACAAATGCAGAAATGAATCGAGAAATCAAAACAAATACAGAACGAGCAAACGCATTCTTGACATACATAACGCCTACAACCGAACAAATTTCGAGATTGCGTGATGTAGCACTTGACTACACAAACAAAACAAAGAAAGCAATCAAACTTCTGATGGATGTTTCGAATCAAAATTGTTTTGAAGACAATGAAATACCGGAAGAAGATTACACGAAATGGGATGAGTTTCGCGTAGAAATGCTTTCGAGACTTCATATTTTTTCATACAAGTATGGGTATGAATCGTTCGAAATTATGTCCGAAACGCAAAGGTTCCGGTTTTTGTCTGGCAACAAAACAGAACATACGGAAAATTTCGCAGACAAGTGTTTCGACCCTCGTTATTTTGCCTATGTAATGTTGGCAAATCACATGTATCGTGATGATGTGGAAACATTGATACATACCCTCGAAAAGAGAACAGAATCTATCGGAACACTGATAGACAATTTGCGCATAATCAAAAATAATGAATGACGTAATCACACCAACCATAATCGGGCCGAAAAAGATAGTTTCGTATTATAAATCCGGAGACCCCACACGAGACAAAAGTTGGGTTAATAAACTTACAGACATAAACATCATAAGAACCAAACGTATAACGGATGAGTTCATCGATATATGTCTGAAAAACAAGCATCGGATTTATTTGCATGTAGAAATATCCGGTATGGGACAAACTATTTTTGAACCGAATATTCCTTCTGTAAAACAAATACGAGACAAGATTATCGAATTGATAAATCGTGGTTTCCCACAAAAACAGATACTTATTGTCATCAACCCTATACTGCAAAATGATAACGGATTGAATGCGCTTAAATTGCTTTTACGCATTTTTACCGAGTTCAAACCGTTGTACGTTCGTAGAATGCGATTCAAACTTTTGCCGTACAGAGAAATCGATGACAAACCGGGAAAATTCACGATTGCAAACAACAATATTTCGAAACGTCCCGAAGTGCGCCAGAAGATACACATGTATCTGTTCAAAAATCCGTCATTCTTTCGAGATTACTGGAATCTTGTCAATAAATACAGGGGTGTTGTACAGATTGATACCGGAGATGAACCGCTTATTGGTATTACAGAACTGATGGCGTTCGGTCTTAATAACAAAAATGACGATGGAACACCGATTATCCCATACGAAAACGGAAATCGTTCCAAACCGTTAGTTAATGTTATTTCTGCACGCAATCCGGTACGTTGTCAAAACCGTTGTTTACTTTGCCCGTTCAGATTTTGACGATTTATAACCGTCAAAAATCAACACTACATTGTTCACTCTGCCTGAAGGGGATGTCTCACACAGTGAGCATCCCTTTTTATTGAAACCTGTGAAAAATTTCTTGCAAAAAATTTGCTTTGTCCGGTTTTTCTTCTTATATTTGTAGTACAAGAAAGGACAAAAGAAATCTGTTGAGTGAAAAATATTTCAAGAAAAATTCATGATTTCGAATTTTTGCCTTATAGACCGGAAAAATTTGAGTTAGATATTTCACAACAGATAACAAAGAGTTTGAACATGGAAACTGAAAGACAACCAGACGCGATAAATCTTTCGGAAATTGACTGGAACAAACTTTCAGTTTCCGAATTTAGAAGTCTCTCGAAAAAATTCGAAGAACGTGATAAATTACTCAAATCACAGAAAGTTCGAAAGAAACGAGACAACGGAGAAATGCGGGTTATCAAAATCGACAATGTTCCGTACCAAGTCAAAAATACTTTGGTAAAGAAACTGAAATCGATGAAATCCGATAAAGCGAAACAGAAAATTTTGGATTCAATCCGAAAAACGCATCAACCTATCGAAAATATATAGGTCACAACAAGCAACACATAACCATAATTTACATAATCATTAACTTTCAAAAATCATTCTGTTATGTCAGAAAAAGTACAGAACGCAGAGGTTGCCGAGAAGAAGCCCCGCGTTAAAAAGGAACTCACCGCAGAAGACATCAAGGCAATCGTAGCCGCAGCCGACGTTATCGAGGCTATGGGTGTATCGGCCCAGTTTGCTAACCTGTTGGCTCTCGCCCGCAAGTGGAACGGAACCGATGAGGAAACTCTCGCCGCAGCAAAGACCGCTTGCATCGAAGCTATGGGCGGTTCGGCAGCTCTCAAAGACTACATCGACGGTGGTTTCGCCGCTGACGTTGAGGCTCTGGCCGGTGTGACCAAGCTGGCTTCGACGCTGAACAGCATCCGTTCGTTCTACGCTCGTCGCAAGGCCGTTAAGCGTATCAAGTACGTGAACGTGAACATCAAGACCGAGAACGGACCGGAAATCTTCAAGGTGAACGTTGAGGCTCTGAACGAGGCCAAGAAGATTGCTTCGCAGGACGAACGTCGCGAGTACCTGTTGAATCATCCCGACACCATCAAAGATTCTGTCGAGAGTTTCTAACACAAAAATCTCTCGAAAGAGAGTAAACTAATCGAAAACCGGTTCAGTATCAGGTGGTTTGCAATACTGAACCGGTTTTCTTTTGTTTGGGTACGTGGCCAAATTGGTAAGGCATCTGACCGTTAATCAGAAAATTGGTGGTTCGAATCCGCCCGTTCCCGCAAACTGTAAAACAGTGTTAAAATGGACACAAACAAATTCTTACAAGAATTACGGTCGGAACTTAAAGATTCCGGTTTCATACCGTTAACCAAAGATAACAATTTCGATAAAGCATACGTGTTTTTCAAAGACTTTGCAATCGAGAATGATTCAGTCGAAGAGATTAAAGATGCACACAAAACACGTTTGATTGTCGATATTGGTGTTATCAAACCGAACAAACCCGAACCCGAAATCGAAGTAGTTGCGAAGAATATTTACGCAAACGGTCAGGAATCACAAGAATCAAACGTTTTAATTCCTGCATCTAACATTTTCAAATCGAAAAATTTCGGCGTTGATTTGTGGGGAATGATTCTGTCAGAATTTCTGAAAGTTCAATAGAGATTGTGATACATACTTTGTACATATAATCGTACAGAGTATGGACATCAAAGAATACGTTGCCAGACTGTTTTTGGAAGGTTTCTACGTTTATCCTAAACCTTTTCAATACAAAATGATTCGAGAAAAGGGTGACAAAATTACAGTTGTTGATTTGTTGAATTTTCCCGATGTGAAATATACGGAAAGGTGTCAGAGTGGTCGATTGAGGTAGTCTTGAAAACTATTGGCCGTAACAGGTCCGGGGGTTCGAATCCCTCCCTTTCCGCTTTTCTACTTGCAAATAATATTTGGGAAGAAAAAATATTAAAAATTTCTTGCTCAATCCTTATATTTGCACTATCTTTGCAGTAGATATAACACGCAAGTAAGTTGCGTATGATTGAGGTATGGTGTAATGGTAACACTCAACTTTTTGGCAGTTGCATTGTAGGTTCGAATCCTTCTACCTCAACAATTAACAAATATATGTTGAAATATCAATTACCGCCCGAATCTGAATTGCGCAATGTGTGTGCTGAATCTCATTCGATGAAAGAAGCAATGCGAAAATTGGGGATTGGTTTTACAACTCCCGGTTTGAACAGAAAAAGTCTGTTGCGCAAAATAGATGAGTACGGTATTGACATTAAACATTTCACTGACATAAATCGAACATGATTTGTTTTGATTTGTCGATGAAATAATGGGATGCTGAAATGGCGGAACCGGTAGACGCGCAGCACTCAAAATGCTGTTTCCCAAAGTAAGTAAGGGTTCGAATCCCTTTTTCAGCACAACAAAACCATCACGTTTGCGTTTTACGTAAATAATCCAGCTGGTTTTTAATAGACTTCTTCTTTTTTTTTTTTTTGGCTGGATAAGTTAGCGAAGAAACGGCCGACTTCATGTTTTGCAGTTCGAATGTGAACCTACCACATTTCGCAACACCAAAAGCAATTCAGATGTTTTCGGCAATGACTTTCTCATGGCATGGATAATTTCCGTAGGTTGTTATGAGATACTGGGATAAGTCTGGTTGAGTTTCCGTTGGGAATTGACTTTGTAAAATCCCTTAAATTAAACATGCACCAAGCAAGTTCGAGAACACCCGGATTTTGTTACGTTTCGTAGCAAACACAAATGTTGGTGGGCTTGTTCATCGTGTGTATTGATTGTGTAGTTTGCCCTATGGTACGTCGAAAACGTCATGGAGGATTTTTGCACAATCTTTTTAGTCCGGTAGTTCAGTTGGTTAGAATGCAACACTGTCGATGTTGAGGTCGCGGGTTCGAATCCCGTCCGGACTGCATGGAAAATGGATTTATTGATAAACATTCAAAGACAAAAACATTAGGTAATATTGGCGAAATCCGCATAATGCTTGAATTTATCAAGCGCGGGTATATTGTTTCCGTACCGTATGGAGATTGCGCCCGGTATGATTTTGTTGTTGATAACGGTTCACAACTATTCAAAATCCAAGTCAAAACTGTTTCCAAAAAAATCAAATACAAATACTTATACAATAAACAATTATTCCATAGGATATGGGAAAACACGTTCACGTAAAAAATACGAAAAACACGAAATAGATTTTGTTTGTGTATTTTTAATTTCAGCCAATAAATGTTTGTCTATACCAATACAACATTTTGACAATTTGACTTTGAACATACGGGATGATATGGATTTTCCTAATAATGGAATGGAGAAAAACGTTCATTATATCTCTGATTACAATTTCGATGTTTATTTTCCTTCTTTGATTCGAAATAACAATTCAGTAAAATAAATAGTCGTAAATCTCGTTTGGTTTCTCTGCCTTATCAATCTGGGATTTCTTCTAACGCCGGATTTAATCCGGTACATGGCGGGTTCGTCTATCGGTTAGGACGCGAGATTTTCATTCTCGAAAGATGAGTTCGATTCTCGTACCCGCTACAACATTTCGACGGGATTCCTAATGTTTTTATAAATTTTATTTTTCATCGACAAAGAACAACCGGAGTAGAATTTATCGATAGGCAATCGTTAATTAACATTGGTTGTTCTTTGTTTTATGACATTCAAGCCAACTTCGCATAGTGGCCGATTGCACCAGTTTTGTAAACTGGCCCTGAATAAGGCGCGACGGTTCGAATCCGTCAGTTGGCTCGAAATTTGTATATAAGTGCTAAAAGCTAAAACATTCTTCTTTGGCGAGGCGATTACTTCCAATATTCACGTACATATTATTCCCAAATCTGGTCCGGGCGTACTTGTGCGTATAAAATTGTTTAGTAAACTTGCATACAAATTAGGGCCATTAGCTTAAAGGTGAAAGCAACCGGCTCATAACCGGAAGACTATCGGTTCAAGTCCGGTATGGCCCACACAAAGACCTCGTGGCACAGTTGGTAGCGCATTACACTTTTAATGTAAAGGTCGAGTGTTCGAATCTCTCCGGGGTCACAACACAACAAATAACATTTAGAGTATGGAACTTGACGAACTTTTGAAAAAAGATATAATGGAAGCGGTTACGAAAAATCTCACTTCCATACAGGTTCAAGCATTGCAACAAATTTTATCTGAAAACGACAAACTCAAAATCGAGAACGAAGAACAGAAAAAATGGATTGCTAACAGCGAGAAAGAAATCAGAGAGTATCGAAAGGCACTTGAAGATATTGAAAGCGAACTGGAACTTCTTCAAACAAAATATGACGAACAAAATACGTTTATCGAACACTTCAAAGAAGTTGAGACTAAATATGAAAAGTATTGTCTCGAACAAAAACTGGAAGCAATGCAGCGTGTTGAAAATAACATGATGCAAATTTGTTCGATGGTATTTCGTTCAGACGTTTACAAAACTAACATATCCGGTTTCCGTGAATGTTACGACCAAAGGAGTGGCATGACACGTCCGTTGCATTATGATTTGACTGAAACACAAGTCAAAGAAAATGACAACCACGTACATTCGATAAACGGCACAAGTCACACCGGAGTTAATGAACCGTTATGAAAACTGCATCATTCGATGATTTCATAAATGAGAAGATAAAAGATTTTTGTGCGGAACTTTCCGGAGCCAGAATTTGTATCGATAACTGAAAAACGTGTTTTTACTGTATAAGAGCAAAATATGACCCTTTGACGAACACAATACATTTCACGCATTCGAACGATGTTCATGGTATTAAATCAAATGAGAAGTTCACGTTCGAAAAAGTTCCGCAACAATTCTTTATGTAACACATATTGGGGATGAGTAGTATTGATTGGCGTTAATCATGTACCACATCGACAGAGAGAAGCAATCTATCTCTCAAATCTATGGTTGCAAACAACAAACGGCAAATCTCAAATTTCGCGTGCGACGAACAAGGTTCGTGCCACGCTCGGTAAGGTTCGCGGTGTAGTAATGTCTCTGGCAGCTCCGGCTCCTTCTGTTGCTATCGCAGCGTAATCAAACCTTTTTGCAAAAGTTTGTTCCTTTTATAGGATAGGATGATGCCCGAATGAACATCCACGTTTCTTCCCATATCTGTACGAAAACAGAAATGGGTGGTGGAAGCGAATCCGGATTAAAACCGGTCGCCCCTTGTTTTACGGAGTTTTTCGCAAAAACTGTCCTATGTCGTAAAAAGTGTGGTATGGGATGACGAGCAAGACACGGGGGGCAGCACCCCGTCATCTCCACCAACAGGAGACACATTGAAAAATGTGTCTCCTTTAATTTTTCGAAACTATGTATTTAAGTTATGATGAATTTCTCGAAGATACTTATGAGAAAGATTTGCAAAATGCAAAAACATTGCTTTACGACACAAACGAATGTATAACGAATCATGGTTATACATGTTCAAAAGAAAGATTTATTTATCCAGAATTTCAACACAACGGATTAGGATTAGGTGGAACAAGATACAAAGTACATCGAAAAATACACCGGATTGTTTATGAATTGATACACAATGTAAAGTTATCAAAAGAACAATTTGTATGTCATAAATGCGATAATCCGGAATGTATAAATCCCAAACATTTATTTCTCGGTGATGCAAAAATAAATCGTAATGACTGTAAACAGAAACAAAGAGACAAAAACTCGATTGTTTACAGAAAAGGGAAAGAATCATTACATTACAAAAATGGGATTTATTCAAAATATGACAGTACTAAATATCCGACAAAATTCAAAGAACATTACAGTAGAAAATTATCGAAAGAACAAGTGTCAAATCTGAAAAAAGATTTAATTATTGGAAATTACACAACTTATTTTGATTTGGCTAAAAAGTATAATGTAAATGAAAATGTTATTCGGGATGATGCAAGTGGAAGAACATACAAATCTGTGATTGTAGATGTTGATGATTTGTAGTTTTTAGTTAAACAAAACACAATAAATACGTAAAGTTAATATATCAAAAATTATTATTTTACGTATGGCTTCGAATCCAATCAGTGTTGTAGGTTCTGACTTAATGTACGGAACATACAAATTATGGCATACTGGTAATCTCACTCCCACATGGGAACAAATACAAAACAAACCGATTCAATACGGCGGTAAATTACATTTCAAAATAAGTTCTACTTCGGGTGCCCAAAACATAACAACTGCACAATTTACCGAATGGCTTACGACAAATGGATATATCAAATCAAGTTCGATGCAGGTAGTCCTGGGAACTTGGAATTACGCAAACAATGATATAATAAGTGACGGACCAAACGGAGAAAAGATAAATCTTGCCGGTAGTGTTGTTGAAATATTTGCCGTGTCAACTACTAACTACACTATACGTATTACAACACCAACTATGCAAAATCCGAATAACGGTACGGCAAAACGTATTTTTGTTTACACAAACAATGGTCAAAAATATTTTCCGGGTTGGTTCTCTGTTCTTACAATAGAAAAAGGAAATGCAATATACCTTCCTTTGTCCGGTGGTTCAATGTCCGGTACTTTAATAATAGACACTAACAATAATCCAAAATCATGTATCGGAAACTCTACTCGTGAGGGGGGGGAGTTGATTCAGTGGAAAAGCGGAAAAACCATTTTGGGTTCAATCGATACAAAAACAACAAAACCACTCGAATTGCGTTCACCAAGTGTCCCATACTATTCCAAAGCTGGACAAACAAGTTATGTTCTGTACACTGCGGAAAATGCGTTAGGTGAAATACAAAAACTAACATTTTCTGCACTGAAATTTGCATCCGGTGCAACACTGACATTTGCTGCAAACAACACGAAATTGACCCATAGTGTAGAAAGCAATATCGAAAACATCAATTTCTTTGCAGAGAATGAAAAGATTATGTCTATAAACAAAACGAATATCGTTATCACAAAAGACATAACCGCATCAGGTTCTGGAATCGGTCTCAACAATATCAATGATGTTTTGTTTTTGAGTGATATACGTCTTAAAACCAATATTCGTCCGGTTGAATTTACCAAAAACGAAATAAACCAAATTCTCGACCTTGAACCGAAACGCTATACAAAATCCGGTAAAGATGAGATAGGATACATTGCACAAGAAGTGCAAAAGTCAAATTCAAAAAATCTCCGCCGGACAGTATTCGAAAACGATGAATATTTGTCCTTGTCTTACAGGGAAATACATATACTGAAAGAAGAAGCACTCAAACAAAAAGTGCGTAATCTCGAAAAACGTGTAGAAATTCTCACGAAACAAGTGAAACACTTGATGTCACAACGATAATTCAGATATTATGCCAGCGAAATCAAAAGCACAAAGAAGACTTATGGCAATGGCTATGTTGTACAAACGTGGTCAGCTTGATTCGAAATACGCATCAGAAGAGGTTAAACGTCTTGCGAAATCAATGACAGATGAAGATTTGGAGAAGTTTGCAAAAACAAAACAAAAACGTTTACCCAAATACGTAAAAGGTTCAAAATACCGGACCAAAGCAAACAAAGCAAAAAAGGAAAAAGAAAAGGATGCTTGACGCATCCTTTTTCATTTCCGGTTGAAACCCTATCGGTTTACTTTTGATTTATGTAATCCCGCATGACTTGTGCCGGATTCAGTCCGAATGCTATACCGAGTATTGCCGTTAATTCAAAGGCTGTATAACATTCACCACTTTCGCGTTCTTCTGCCGTAAGTGATTCTGCATATTCACGACAACGGCGCAATGCTGTTTGGTATATGTTCCGTTCTTGTTCTGTCATGGCTTTTAGTTTTTGAAAAATTCTCTTTTGAAATCTTCGAATCGTTCCAAATCATCCGAATAATCGATTTTCAACTTAACGACATATTGTTCATCTAACACAATAGTAGTTACGAATCGTTTTCGAGATAAATTTTGCGTTATTAGTTCGGTTATTTTCATGTGTTCTTTTGTTATCTTGAATAGTTTCGAAAAGTTTACTTTCGAAATCGGAATAATATTTGCGTTTTTCAGTTCTAAATCATTTTGACTGATATTGGCTTCCCACATGATATTCGCATCATGTTCGATTGCTCTCTGAATCGTTTTGCTAATTCATATCAACTTCGAAACTTTCTGCATGGGCAAAACTTTGTGTTTTTCGTCCGCTCTTACATTGGTTTCGAATCTACCGAACGCATCCGCTTCGTTCTGTGAAAACTTGAAATTGTACATGTCTGTAATGTTTTGATACACAAATATAACAAAAATTTCCGATACAAACAAGTTATCAGAGCATTTTATGAGCATGTTTTTTCTGTCCACCGGTGCATTCTTTCCACACTATTATTTCAAGGCAACTACCTTACAGATTTCGAATAATGTATTCTCGGAGATTTACACCGGTGGACAAAAATGTTCATCGGGCATAAAAAATGCGCTTCCCCAAAAGGAAGCGCATTTTTCGAATACTTTACAGATAAGTCAGACGCGGGATTTCTGAATGCTTTCGACTGCTTCGTCTATCGACATTTTGCGAGTGACTTTGCCAATTTTGACTGGTTTGTTCGCCCAATACAGAGACCGAACAAAACGTGTGATTTGTACAGTAAGCCACAAATCGAAAATGAATGCGTATTTGGCCGCATATCCCAAATACCAAACGGATAATGTTTTGTGTGTTTTCATGTAACGATTGACGTGCATACCGACGAAACCGATGCACCACAATACCGCAACAATCAAAACCAACGTCTTTAAGGTTGTCATTATATCGAAAAATTTATTTGTTTCAAAATAGGAAACACCCCCACCAAAACAACAAAAGCCAAATAAATCGGGGGTGTTTCCCTGTGTGACTTTTGCAGTCATATTTTAGGGGCGGTGTTCCGCTTCTACTTCGAGGTTTCTGGTATTCAACACTTGCAAAACCTGTAATTCTCTGACGTTCCACAGCCGCGTATCGTCACCGACAAATTTACGTTTTGCAATCATTGTCTCGATTGTTTTGTTCGCTGCGGCAATCGTACCGTACCGTTGAGGAAGTACGACCTTTTCACCTTCGGCCGTTATTGCTCTGATGACAAACGGACGTGTTTCTGTTTCTTTGATGGCTTTCTTTTTCATTGTTGTTTGGTCTTGTTTTGATATACAAATATACAAATAAATTCTGAAACTACAAATTTTTCTGATACATTTTTTCGCTCATGTGCAGCAGTATTTTTTGTCCACCGGTCTAACTCCGTAAACAGAAATTCCCAATACATCTATACACATATTTCTGTACATGAATTTTTCGAGATTTCTAACCGGTGGACAGTTTTAACATACTTGATTCCCAGACACTTACGGCATATTTTTCTATCTCGAAACTGTCAATTCCGATGACCACCGCCCGCAACAACACTCTGTAATCGGTACGGCTAATTGTCCACCGGTATAACTTATCGAAACAAACATGCACGTATAGTTGTTCATGAATATTTCGGCAACGCATTTATACGGATTTTCACCGGTGGACAAATGCACGAACAAAGCAAAAGAAACAGCACCATTTCTGATGCTGTTTCACTTCCGATGTTTGAGAGATTACAGGTTTTCGAGAATAACCTCAACCTTTGACGTTTCGGTCTTTGCCTTACGCGGTTTGCGTGCGGCTTTCTTTTTCGGTTCCTTTACAGGTTCGGCTTCGGCCGCTACGGGTTCGGTTGTAACGATTTCGGTTTTCGCCGTTTCAGTCTTTGCCTTACGCGGTTTGCGTGCAGTTTTCTTTTTCGGTTCCTTTGCGGGTTCGGCTTCGACCGAATTTTGTACGGGTTCCGTTACGGGACTTTCAGCGATTACCCGTGCGATTGCGTTCAACTTGTTTCGGCGAGACTTACCGATTTTTACCTTGTCGAAATCAATGACCTCATCCGCAGGTTTGGTCTTTTTCGGTTCGGTCTTCATTCGCTTCGATTTTTCGGTCTTCTGCGTTTCGGTCGGCACCGTACCGATGACGGCCTTAGTTTCCTTGTCGATGCCGTTGACCACGAAACCGAGTTTGTTGTAAAACTCCAAGAACGAAACGAACTTTCTGTTATTGGCTTTGACTTCTCGAATCCTATCTGCGGGAGAGAGTTTCGGGTCAAGCTGGTAAGACAGCACTTCGCGTTGTTGCGTTCCGTGGTAGAACATTAGTTTGATTCGGGCCGATGCCGTTTCGCCGTAGCACTTTGCCAATGAATCGAAACCTTTCAGAGCGTGGTAACGCATCACGGCTTCGCGCCGTTGTTCAGGAGTGAAAAACGACAACTCCAAAACGAACTGTATTTTGTCTTCTTTGTTGGCGGTGACGAGCAACACCTTGAACAGACTTTGTGCCGTTTTGCTCTCGGCCGTTACAGTCTTCGTAGCTTCTACTTCCTTTGCGATTACATTCTTTTTCATGGCTTTGTTGTTTTTAGTTGTTGTGTTATTTGTTGTTGTTTTGTTGTTTCTTATCTCATTTCTACACTACAAAGATAAGTGTTATTTTCGATATTTGCAAATTTTCGAGCAACTTTTTTCGAACTTTTTTCGAATATTTTTAGTACTCAAAACCTGTGTACACTTCTATTTCCGCGCATACTTCATTCGGTCTATGACAAATGACACTTTCGAAAATGTTATGCAAAATATCTCGGTAGTCTTGAATCATTTGTTTTGTCGGTGTTACTTTGGCCAAATGTTTCGTAGTTGGCCAATCGGTAAGACTTGAAATTGCGTAATAATTACTGAACACCTCCAAACCATTTACGTATAACTCATAAATCAATTTCCGACGTAAATTTTCTGATTCACTATCGATTTTTACACTTTCGAAATTACGGATTGCGCGTTTCAAATCGTTTGCCCACTTTCGATATTCACGTACATTTGTGTTTACGTGTTTGCAATAAACGATATATGAAAGGTGTTCCGTTATCACATTAACATACCCTTGCGTGTATTTCAAATAGTGCTTTCTTTTTACGCTTTCGAAAAGCGGGGCCAGATTATCCATTTGCCGTTGTAAAATCTGGCCCGTTTCTGTATTATTTCTCATCCCCAAAATGTTTCAACAATCGTTCAGACATTTCTGTATATGCTTCATTCGAGAGCAATTCCTGTTCCAATCTTATGTGCAGCTCGCAAATTTCCGCAAGTGATTCGGCGCAAGATTTCATGTCGATAAGTTTGATAATCTTCTGAATCTTCAAATCTTCGTACTCATCAGAACGTCTAACGACCAACATTTCTTTTTCGATACGGTTGATTTCTTTGTTCAAATTCGAAATCTTTCCTGCATACTTGTTGATACTTGTTTTCATTGTCTTTGTGTTTTTTAGTGTTTACCATTCACGTGGTAATGTTATTCCCACATCACAAAGGTAGCAAAAGTTTTCGAACTTGCAAACTTTTTCGAAAGAAAAATGATGTTTTTCTGAAAATAATTTTGGGACTGTCCACCGGTGTAAATGTTCTGGGAATCCCATACAGTACAATCGGTCAGGGTGTTTCGAAATATGTGTTTGACATGAAGTTTTGCCGGTGGACAATTTTTCGATACGTGCAAACAAAAAACGTGTCCCGTAAGGAACACGTTTTCAGATACTTACTTATGTTTCTCGAACAAGTTTTCTACTTCATACACTTTGTCCCAATCGAATGTGTGTCGCGGGTCTTTCAAACTCCACAACGCGCTGGTTACAAACCATTGCGCAATGTTCGATAAATTGGAAAGCGTGTAAGCATCGTAAGAGTGTTGCCTTGCATGTTTCGATAAAACTTTTGTACTGGATTTACACCGGTGGACAATTTTTCTGATGACACATGCAGACAACAAAAAACCGAGCATCTTTCGATGCTCGGTCGGTAACGTTTTGATTGTTACCTGTTTCCGCATGGGAAAGCGGGAGATTAGAACGTTTCGATTTCGTTTTCGGGAACGTAAGGAACACCCACTTTGATAAGGTATTCGCGTGCCTCTTCTCGGTTGCTCATCGCAACAGCCTCGTTGAATGCCCGAACGGGAACGTCGTACAGTTGGCCGTTGATGTTGATGCGCTTCGTCGGTGCGGTAGTGTTGATTGCTCGACGCGGTTTGTACTGATTTTTTGCGTACTTCAAACGCTCGATTGCCTGCTGCATGTCGGCGAAGTTCTCAATCTGCGAACCGATGATGTTCTGCAAGTAGTCTTCACCTGTGTACCCTTCGGCGTTGGCTGCGGCATAGATAGCCTTCTTGATTTCGGCGCGAGCGGGTTTCACCTCCCACCACTTTGCCAACAGGAGCATAAGCGGATTGATTGCGATGTCGGGATTTTTCGTGCCAAGTTCGGCAATTGCTTTCAGACCGCGAGCGATTTTCGGTTCACGCTCTGCGTCATACTTGTTGGTCGAAACCTCAGGCGAGAAGTACGGGGTCGGGTCGGTTTTCGCGAGCCACTCCATGTCGTCGTACTTCGGCATTTCTACTTCTGCCGCGTCCACACCTGCGTTAGCTTCTACATTTTCGAGACCTGCGGCCAAGTCGGCTGCACCTACTTCGGTAGCGTTGATGACTTCCTTCGTTTCAACTGCTGCGTTCTTTGCGTTCTTTTTCATGACTTTGTTGTTTTAATTGGTTAATGAAATTAGTTTGTTGTTGTTTGTTGTTGTTTGTTGTTGTTTGTTTATCTCTTGTTTGTCTCATTTCTACACTACAAAGATAAGTGTTATTTTCGAGACTTGCAAATTTTCGAGCAACTTTTTTCGTTTTTTTTTTCGAGTTCTTTTGTTGTTCTCTTTCTATCTCTTTTCTACACTACAAAGATAAGTGTTATTTTCGAGACTTGCAAATTTTTGAGGAACTTTTTTCGAACTTTTTTCTGTTTACCTTAATTTGATTTTGAAGTAGTGGTAAAAGTCTTTGTTCGGGCCTTTGCAATAATCGGCTATTTCTTGCATTGACCTGATGCGGTCTGAAAACCAATCACGGTCGTGTTTCCATGCGTAATTCAGAATGATTTCACTGTCCATGTCTTTGCCGTGACAAACTTTCATACACGAATAAAATTCGGATGCGTTTTTGCAAACTGTGTCATTCTCAAAAAACTTGCTTTTTGTTATGCGTGCCATAGTTGTTTATTGTTATCTCTTTTTCTTACGTTACAAAGATACATCACATTTTCGAGACTTGCAAATTTTGAAGCAACTTTTTTCGAACTTTTTTCGTGTCTCAAATTTCAGTATCTTCGATTTCTTTGTCCGATTCGAACAGGCGGACACCTGAATAAATCAACAGGCCGAACAATCCCCAACCGATGAAATCACCGAAGTAACCGAACATGTCGTGCATGAAGTCACCCAGCGGGCAAAACGTTTCGAAAATCACAATGCCGATAAGCACTGCAAAAATCACTATCCATTTTGTTTTGTTCGTTTTCATGTTTCCTTATCTCTTTTTGTTCACTACAAAGATAGGCACAATTTTCCAACCATACAAATTTTAGCACAACTTTTTTCGAAAAATCTTGCATTTTTTCTTTCCCAGCGCACACATATAATATATAAGGTATAGATTGCATGAAAACCTGTCCACCGGTATAAATCCGTATGCAGATTTCTACAAGGCAAATACCTTATGCAGTTTTGAATATGAGTTTCTCGAACGCTTATACCGGTGGACAAAAATGTAAGTAAAATCCCTTTCCAGTGCATTATGACAGAGAATTTACAACACTTGATGATGACGGGAATTTGAAAACAGAGTATAATACGAAAATCTGTTTTGGAAACATCGAAGGCATTGAGGTAAAATAGTCAGATAAAAATGCACTCTTTGGAGTGCATTTTTTATTCGAAAAATTTTGTAGTTTCAGAAATTTGTTTTATATTTGTGTAGTGAAAGAAACAACAACAAATAACATAAAAGCCATGAACGAAAGAACAACAGCATTAGAGTATTTGAAAACTCGTGAGCAAAATTTACGTGATGAGTTTGAAAGAAAATTTGCCGAACTTAAAACGGTAGAGAAGTTTTTGCAACACACTACCGAACGTCCCCGAATTGACTGTTTTGTCAATGTATTCAAAAACAACACAACTGTACACTTTACAGAATTGGGAATACTTGACGAATTGAGTTTAGATGATATACGTTTCTTGATTCGAAAATTCCCTATTGGAAAGAATTTCGAATACAAACTGCGTGACGGTATTATTTCGGTTCCGTATGATATTCAAGTACGTTACAATCACAACCAACACAAAACAAGTATTGTAATACAGTTCTGCCCGAAAGATTTCGAAAACACAACTTTCCGAATAGAGTTCAGCATAAATCTTTTGGGTGACGAAAAATTGGACATTGACAAACGTTCTTTGTCTCAATCAGAATATGATAATCTGGAATACAAAAACATGGGATATGACAAATTGCAAAAGGTTTGTGTTCCTTTCATAACTCCGAAGTATTTCCGAAACGCATACATCACATATCAAGGAGGCGACATGCGGTGCACTGACAGCGTAACTTCACAGAACGTTATCGACTTGATAATGAATGACTAACGAACAGGCCCCGCACATAACGTGTGGGGCATGTTTTTGATATACTATTTGTCCACCGGTAGAAACTCTCAAAAATTTCATGTACAAATTTTACTGAACAACTGTACTGCATAATTTATCCGAGAAAGTTGCACCGGTGGACAACAAATTTTATTCGAAAAAGTTGTTCGAAAATTTGCATATACCGATTATTCGATGTATATTTGTATATCAAAAAGATAACAACAAAAGCTATGAAAAAGGACGAATTAGAAAAACTCTGCGAAGACCTTCGGCAACAACTTCGTGAATCACGCAACCGAATTTCAAAGCTACATGAACAAATCGAAAGCGAACGTGCAAATTTTCGCAAGTCTCTCGACGAAGTACGGGAATCTTTTGAAGAAAAAGAGTATCAAGAATGGCTGAAACAAAACGGTAAATTTGTAGAACGCTATTTCGAGGAATTGGTGAACAAACATTTATCGGTCTCAACTTCATGTGATTACGGCGGAGAAATCGAAACAGTGTTATGTTATGACGAAAATGTTGTTACAACCAGTTCAGATATGGTTATCGTTCATCATAACCCATTAGATGACTAATTGCAGTGCAACTTACAGGTTGCACTGTTTTGTAACAATTATTGTCCACCGGTATAATCTTTCGAAAATTACTCATCCGAATTTTGTAGTACAGTACTGCACGAACAAATATTGCAAAATTCGTACCGGTGGACAGATAAATACATCAGTCGTGGGTTGTATAGAGTGCATTAAAACACGAAATTGCAAACCGCACTCCCGATAAATATACAAAGAACACAAAACAATACTAATATGGACAAAATCTCTATCGAAGATATTCTCAATTCAGAATATTTTTCGGAATTTTCTTATCCCGAACATGCTTTGGCTGCATCCAAAGTGTGGGGTTTGACACTCGAAGAGGCTTCGGAAATGGAGGAAAGAAGCACCGAATACGGTGTGGAATATTCACATCCCACTATACGTGGTGAGTATTACGTTGTTGCAGATTCCAACATCGATGATGCTTTCTTTGAATTTGAAAAGCAAATAATTTCAGACGTAATCGAACCCGAACTTAATGCGGCTGACAATGGTACCGGTGACCTTATGGCTGCTTTCGATATGGAATCGTACATAAGTGACATGAAATCAGAAAGCGGTTACGGCGTAATGTCGGATTATGACGGCAACGACCATGAAGAATACATTAACGAAACGTTGTATCACGTATTCCGTAACATCTAAAACCGGATTAACAACAACATAAAACGTTACGACAATGGAAGAAAGAATTATTACATATTACGCAAAATCCGGTGACAGTATCGAAATTCCTGAGGAAACGATACATGAATATCACACAACACCGGAAGATGACCGAGAAGCATTCATCGACGAAATCTATCCTAACTTCTCCGCACAGGTTGAGGTTATGGACATACCGGAAGAATGGGGAGAAGATTCAAAAGGCTATTTCCATTCCATACTCGGTGAAATCGAAGCAAATCCGGAAGATTATGACATTGAATTTACCGACGAAGATGAGGATGATTACGACCGTCTTGTTTCGGAATTGTCATACGATGAGTTTGAAAAAATCATGGAAGCGGAAGGCGTTGAGGCAACGTATTCGACAAACGAATCCCTTTACGCCGCAGCCATTCATTTCGGTCTGACCATCAACGAGGCAATGTATGATTGTCCCGAAGTAGAAGAATATATCTTCGAATACGGGAATAAACGTATCATGGTCGTTGATGACGATTTCGACCCGGAAACGTATCTCGATGAAACACGTCCTAACTGGAAACGTGAGTTTTATCAAGACATGATAGAAGAATACAAACGCAATCTCGACAATGATAATTTATGGTATTACATTGATGAAGACTTGCTTATCAAGGCAATGTCCGGAGAATACTATGATGACATTACCGAAATTTATTGCGGTACATACTACAACATAACCAATGTAAACGGTATGAGATTGGAAATCCGCACGTTTGAATAACGGATTAAGAACGGATATTAAACAGAAAACCGGTTGTTCTTTCAAGAGCAACCGGTTTTCTCACAAAAGCCATTTCAATTTTAACTATATAAAGTAAACATAATAGTTCGATTGGAGAACGTTTTCCTCAACTTGTCCGTCAAGGAAATCAATACGTATGCAGTTTTTCGTTGTTGTAACTGATACGTTTACAGATGTGTAGTTTACGTCTTTGACACAAACCATAAGTGCTTCGGTCATCCAAACTTCGCTTTCGTTTCGCGTGATTTCTATACAGTGTGAAGCCGGACGACTAATGGTATAATGCTTACCTGTATTCGGGTCAGTGTATGACATATCCGAATAAGTCGGTAACGTTCCCGGTATGGAAATCAAGTTTTTCTGACGCTGTAACTTTTCGAGCACTGCATCCACAAGTGCTTCAATTTGTATGTGTTCCCACAACGAACGAACGGCAGCTTTGAGATTCCGCAGATACTTTACGAGATTCAGCCAATTATTGTTCAGCGTAAAGAAGTTCGATTTAGTCGAGGTCTTTACGTCTATTTCGTTGCATTCGAAATCCGGTTGTTCCAAAAATACTTTGACTTCTTCATTGCTTTCGAAATCACGAGCCAACGTAGTTTTGGCCATTCTCGGTGCAGCCATAAGCATTTCGGGCACATCTGTCTCATCTTCTTTGGGACGGATGAAATTTTCAGAAAGACCGGGTTCAAAGAATCCGTTAGTTGATTTAACAGATGCTTTGACCCGCTCGTTCCGCATGAAGACATTACGTTTGCTCATCGTATAGTCATTGGTTGAAAGATACTTAACGCATTTTCCTCCGCATCTTTTTCGATTAAAGCTAACGGACTTTCTTCGAATGACTGTTCCAATATCTTGTGTCTTTCTTCAATCCGTTTGAAAACTACTGCGGGGGGCGGACAGAATGTTTCTCCGGATGCTTCTCGTTCGTTCGAAATCATCAACAGATATTCCGGGTCTTCATTCCACCGTTTCTGTATATATTCAAACGCACGTTTCAGTTTTTTGTTGTTCTCGACAGCAAACTGGATTTTCTTTTTCAGTGTGTTTATGCGTGATGCAACCGCAGGCTGTGTGAATGTCTTGTTTATTCCTTGTTCGGCGTACATCCGTTTCAACTCATTTGCCATATCGTGTTGGTTGTACTGACCATTTCCTGTAAGCATTGAGTTCTTTTTCCACACGAAACCGAATGTCATTTCAAACAATCTCGTTTCATATCGGTCGAACAACTTCCGGCCATTAGAACGTGTCTCGCCTGTCTTTACGTCTTTCGTTGTTTCGAACAGATTCAACAATTCTTTGATACTCTTAATGAGTAATTGATAGTCGTGTTTCGATTCCGTGTACTGTTCGAGACTGTCATTCGATTTGGTTACGATAGTCCACAGTTCTCCCTCGTCACGTTGATTCGTTGCCGAAATATCATCGTATGTGCTTTCATACATGAAACTTACACGACCAACAAACGAATCATCATCGGCTAACATTTCCATAAGTTCTTCGCGGTCTGCGTTTTTGAACTGCGGATTAAATCGAATGAAATTGTCAATACGTTTGTTGAGTATAATCGATTGATGCTGGATATGAGATGTCGAAGCGGTTCCGAGAGACACAAGTTCTGTAAAACCGGATTTGATAGCGTTCGCAACAAATGTGTTGCACAATCCCTTAAACTCTATGCACACTTTCGGTTCGGACTTCTGACGAGCAACCCACTTGTTTATTGCCATTGTCAATCCAACCAAACCGTAACTAACGGCTTCTTCGTACATGTGCAGCTTGTTTCTTTTCGAAGCAATATTGTATGCAATACCCTTTACTACACGAATGTAAATCGATGCAAGAAGTTCCCGGACTTTGGTTTCTTCAACGGGATTATTGAGGTCGTAATGGTCATAGATGTATTCGCACACTCCGTATGATTCACGAGACAACGCACTGCGTGCCGTCATCAATTCGAGTTGTGCTTGCGAATATTGTTCGAGTAATTCATCATCTTTTCCCGAAAGACAGTTTTTGAGCTGCACCATAAGTGTACCGAGTTTCATATCATACACTTCGTTTTGTGTGCAGTTGAGCAATTCCGAAATCTTCAAACAAAGATTGTTGTATTTGCTCATCAAAATTCTGTCCGGACAATTATCGAAAGACTGTTCGTCTTTTGTTGTTTCAGTTATGTTTTCATCTATTGAATCGCATTCGAACATAGAATCTTCGTTTTCATCAAATCCGTCATTATCGAACAGTTCATCGAAATCCGGTACACTTTCAGTGATGAACAAATCACGAAGACGCATTTGTTCGCGCAACTCTCGCATTTGATTAACGAGATATGACGGAGATTTTTCGCGCATCTGCGCTTTGACACAATCCAGTTTGTATTGAGCCGCAACTACTTCGGGAGAAGACTTTCGAGAAGAAGTGCGTAAAATTCTTGAATCAGATACGGAATTTCTCGTACTGTGTACGGACATCATTTCTTTGTAAATGGATAGCTGTTTGCGGAAATTCGCTAACTCCATTTTCCAGTGATTGACTTCATCCCAATCTTTTACTTTCGTAAACTTTCCAATGTTGATTTTGCACTGTTCCAGTTTTGAAACAGTGTTTTTGTAATCATCACTATTGGTCAGTTCCGAAATGATGAAGGAATTTGCGTGAGACGTAAGCGATTCAATTGCGGGTTTAACCTTTTCTACGCTACCATTATCGGATTTCGTCAGTAACGTGGAAATGCTTTTCTCGATGTTTTCTTTCGCTTTGGTCTTTGCAGAATTTGATATTCTGCGTAAAGCTGTTCCAGACTTGAACAACTGTTTTTTAATCGAAATCCCTGATGCTTCCCCATTTGCGTTTTGGGGATTCGAATTCGGTAAAGCCATACTGAAAATGTCATCAAAATCAATGACGATACCTCTGCCTTGTGTCATTTTGGTTTAATTTAATTTGTTAGTCATTCTTTCATTTTGTCATGTTTTTGGAAGTTTTGAGTTTACAAACATAAACCACTTTCCCATTTTCTCTATATCAAATATAGCAAAAAATTCTGACATAAGCAAATTTTTGAGACACTATTTTCGTTAAAAATATAAAAGACCGGATTTAGTCCGGTCTTTCATCTGTTAATGATTCGATAAAAATTTATATCGTTACACTTCTGTATTACTTGCTAACGTATTTCGATTTGAGTTCGATGTTGTCTGTTCTTGATTTTGTTCGGGAGTAGCTTTCGGTGTGCTAAATGTCGAACCACACGTCGTTTCACGTATAACCACATCAACACCGTCTTTAAGAAACGAATAAGCCTCACCCAAAGCATTACCGATTTCTTTTTCGCTAAAACCAAAGAAGTTACGGTTTGTTGTTTTCGTGTTTGTTTTGGTCTTGTTTACCGTTACTTGTTTGGGTGCGTAATACATCCGTTCACGTCCTGTGTTAAACATCATTTCGATACCGGCTCTATCTTTCGATTGTGCGGGTTTGAGTTTGACCTTGAACTGTATCTTTGTCGGGAATCCACCATACGAAAGCGAATCGGTTGGAAATGTTACTTCCGTATCAGTACAGATAAGATTACCCACACACAGTATGGGATTGGATGGGTCGCCAATCATCAAATGCCAATATCCGGTTGCTTCGTTGTTTAACAGAGAGTTCATAACAACAATCGACGGACGACCTACGGAATCGAGTATCTTGCCTATTGCAATTCTCAATCCATTTGTCATAACATTTTTCAGAGCATCAACAGCCGAACCTTGTGTGGGATTCTTGAAACTGTCAAGTGCGGATTTGAGATGGTTGTACGCACCAAACATCAACGTATCTAAATCTCGTGAGTTCAAATACGAAAAGTTTTGGAAGAATTTCGACGGACGTTCACCAACCCAAAATCGAGAACCACCCCAAAATTTACCGTCATTGAAAGTTACGGCTAACACGTTAGCCATAATATCTTTCATTGCAAGTTCTGGTGTTCTTCCGTTGATAGACCGCAGATTGTATTCGAAAACTATCTCAAACTCTTTGTCAAATTCGAGACCGACATCTCGTATGTGTGTGGTTATAAGAGAATCGACAGGCCCGTATGTTTTGTTCTGGTCATGTATCGGGTCGTATTGCAACGCATTACTGTTTTCACCTCCCTGCATGACATTGGCCGATAGTTCTCCGTCAAACCATTTACCGATTTTCTTCATGTATCCGGTAAAACCAGATTGGTCGCCCTGCATGTTCGCTTGTTCCATTGTTGCCGTAAGTTCTTTCCATTTCATACGGTAAGAATACTGCAACAAGTCTTCAAGTTTGTTATTTGTTTGGTCAAAAAACGTGACCATACGGGCTATGTCCGGTTGAGGCTGTACGGATTTGTCGAAAATATTGTCCACACAAGGTAAAGGAAACCTGCGTAACGTTATCAGACGAGTTATGGGGAAACCGAGATTTTTACAATACAAAAAATCATCCGGGTCATACTGAACAGCATTACCGAAATCCATTGTACACAAGTCGTAAAATGATTTCGGTGCACGAACAACTTTTTTGTAAAATGTTGCATCATCAGCATCCACATACCCTTCGGCTGTACGAAGTTTGATTATATGTAATTTGTTCGCAAGCGAACCATACGATTCATTGTTACCACCGTTCAAGAGATTTTCGTCCGCACCTCTTGTGTGGTAAAAATCAGATTTTTTCTGGTACTGTTCCGCTTTCGAATAGTAATCCTGTGTTGCCATTTGATATACCTTTTCAATATCTATTCGACAAGCAATTCCTCAACATCTGACAGTTGTTTGAGAAGCTGCGAACGAATGTAACGTGTGTATTCTAACCGTAATTCTTGCGCTCGTTCAAAGTTCGACCGGACAAAGAACGCATCAACACGGAAAAACATTTTACGACAAATGGAATCATGTTCCCCGTATCGCATAACCGTAAATCGTCCATCCGTAAAACCACCGTTAGATGACATTTGCGAAAGTCGAAAAACCTTATCATAGAAGAAACGCTTCTTGACTTCTTCCGGTTCGCAAATGAAATCAAGTCGTATGATGTATTGTTGATTGAGGCCATCGAGATATTGTTGGTCTGCAATTGTTCCTTGTCCGATGAGATAACGATGAATATCATCGACATTTGAGAAGATGAAGTGACATTGATTTCCCGGTGCAATCATGGGGTTATCATCATTCACAAGGTTTATATGCAAATCATCTACAATGACAAAACTTTTCGAACTCTGTCCAGCCATATTTCTATCAGTCCCAGAAATGCACGCAGATTCGTGCATTTATTAAAAATTATACTAATTTGTTAAAAATTCTTAATTAGCTGTGTATCAATCACTTACGGGAAAATCGGCTGTCTCGCTGGGGGTGTACCCCGAATCACCCTTTTCAGATTTTGTAACTCCTTGACTATCAGCTTATTAAAAATTTTTAATAATTCTGTTATCAGAATAACAGCGAAAATCGGCCGAAAATGGCGTAACTCTCTGATTATCAATATTTTACTCGTCCCTTTTAAGACACTCAAATTTCCAAGTGATACTACCTATCATGCAGAAGGAGATAATTGAAATTTGGGGCATTTCTGCAAGATTTTAATTCTCTGATTATCAATGAGTTACGGGAATTTAACATAATTTCGGCTCAAATCTCGAAAATGTCTGCGGATTCAAAATGTTTGCATTTTCGACAATTTTCCGCTATAATTCATTTTCGTTCACCACAAATTCGTAGAGATTCCACACTTTTTCATCCATACTCCATCCGGCATTATCTACACTATTTTCTCCTGTCTCATCCGTCAATATCTTTTCGATTGCTAACTGCAACTCGGTCAATGACATCGATTCCGTGTATCGTTCTCCCGTTGCTTCATCGAAATTTGTTTTCAGAACTACCGGAACATAAACGTATGGTTGTGCCGTTATCTGTTCGTTTTCGTCTTTACGGAAATCAATGGGTATCACATTTCCCATGTTTTCACGTATTGTGTTCAACACACGAATCTGATGTGTTGTATCTGTTTCGACAATTGTTATCAAACAATCCGGATAAGCTGCGGATGTCAGTATGCAGTTAGTCGGTACAACTCCTTCGTAAATTTCCGAAAGAAGTGTGGAAAGCAACACGGACAAAGACTGGTTTTCTGCAATAGTCTTTCTTGTTATTCCGTTCATAATTTTGTTATTTGTTGTTTGAAAGTTTCGTATCGTAAATCATCCGGTACATGTAAACCATAAGTGCAAAGGCATCTATCACGTCATCAATCTTCGAGTTGGTGTTTACGGGAAGAATCTTTGCACCGTCCCATTCATCAATGAATGCACGGTACATGTCATCTTTCGTTGCCTTACCTGTTCCGGAAAAGAATTTCTTGTTTTGGTTCGGTGGTGTTATGTACAACACACATTTGGAATAGTGTTTTTCGAGTTGGTTACGTACAATCCATTCCCGAACATATCCTTGCAACATCGTAAGTTCTGCGATAACACGCATTTGATTTGCCGTACTGAATACGGGAGTTATCGCACCCTCAATATTGAAATACACTTCATCCGGTTCAAATGAGGTTATTGCTTCTTCAACGATTTTGCATATACGTTTCGAACAAATCATGGCTTTGATTGTTGCCGTTACTTGTTCGGTTGTGAAATCGTTTGCATCATCCGTAAGCGACAATTCCGTTATGTCTATGTTTGTCGGCATACGGTATGTCTGTTGATTGATTCCCGGTATGTGTTTGGGTTTCCAACCAACACTCTTTCGAGAATTATCATCGAACACCAAACGGTTCAGTGACAAATGTGTTGCGTTGTAATCAGTGAAATACCCAATCGAAATACCTGTCGAATTGAACGACAAATCGAGACCAACAATTATCTGCTTCATACATTATCGAATTTGTACTGTATTTATGGGATTCCGTCATTTGCACAAATACAACGGTGTTACCGGTTTGAGTATGGTATCTGCGTGTTTTGCAAATCATGTTGTTTGAGAAACCGGATGTTACATGGTATTTGTTTTCCGTATGTTCAATGGAGGCTTCATTGTCCATTCTGCAAAACATACATGCTCCTGTTGTAAATCCGGTATGAATAAATGTAGTTGTTGTATGAAATCCGGTTTGAGATTCCGTACTTCATGCGGTAACTACATGTTTTG
>ERZ780177.163-NODE-163-length-73161-cov-10.885481_pt1 | contig 73161 bp, 69 predicted proteins | sample MGYA00510973_ERZ780177 | MGnify/ENA primary metagenome ERZ780177 (study PRJEB29588, sample SAMEA2144396) | human gut metagenome | biome: human gut; feature: human-associated habitat; material: faeces | place: Denmark | collected 2008/2010 ...
CTCCCATCGGTTCCTTTTTCAATATTCCTAACACAATTAAATCTATTGTAGCCATAGTTCACCCACTTTCTATATCCACGAAAGCTATAAAATACTTACGGTTATATATACTGTAATTTATAGTATTTGATTTTATACCTCTTGTCAAGGAAATTGCAGGATACACGCTTGACAACTACTATAAATTATAGTAGTATTCTCTCACGTAGTATACTATAATTTATACTACTATAATTTATATTCTTAATTGAAAGGAGTATTTGAAATGAACAAGAATAACAACAAAATGGATTTATTAGGAAATGCACCTGTTCCCCAAGCACTAATGGCTCTTGGTATACCGATAATGATTGGTATGCTTATTAACGCTCTCTACAATTTGGTGGATGCTTATTTCATAGGAGGACTTGGCGAGAGTCAAATGGGTGCAATTTCCATTGCGTTTCCTTTAGGACAAGTAGTTGTTGGTTTAGGTCTGATGTTTGGCAATGGTGCCGCCTCCTACTTATCAAGACTTTTAGGGCGAGGAGATAGGGAAGCTGCAAGTAAAGTCGCCAGTACTGCATTATACAGCAGTGTTTGTATTGGCGCAGTTATTATTATCGGAACTGCAATTTTTTTGAAACCTATTTTAACCATGTTAGGTGCAACAGACACGATTATGCCATACGCCCTTTCTTATGGAAGAATCTATGTTATTTCATGTATTTTCAATGTATTTAATGTAACGATGAACAATATCGTTGCAAGTGAAGGCGCCGCAAAAACAACTATGTGTGCATTATTATTAGGAGCTGTATTGAATATTGGTTTAGATCCTATTTTCATCTATACTCTCGACATGGGGGTTGCTGGTGCGGCAATCGCTACAGCAATTTCTCAAATGGCTTCTACTCTTGTATATTTAATTTATGCATTACAGAAAAAAAGCGCTTTTACATTTTCCATTAAGGAATTTTGTCCTTCTAAGCAGATCATAACTGAAATTCTGAAAATCGGTATACCCACATTGACTTTCCAGCTTCTTACAAGCCTTTCTATCGCATTCATAAACCGGGAAGCTAATATCTATGGAGATGCTGTTATCGCCGGAATGGGCGCTGTTACAAGAATCACTTCAATGGGAACTCTGGTTGTGTTCGGCTTCTTAAAAGGTTTCCAACCAATTGCCGGCTTTAGCTATGGTGCCAAAAAGTTTGATCGGCTCAGGGAAGCAATTAAAACTTCTATCTTATGGTCAACAATATTTTGTGTAGTTGTGGGATTGACAATAGCCCTATTTTCCACACAGATTATTTCGCAATTTACAGAAGGCAATACAGAGATGATTTCTGTAGGTCAAAAATCGCTAATGGCAAATGGATTTTCCTTCTTCGTATTTGGATTTTACACAGTGTATTCTTCTCTGTTTCTTGCACTTGGAAAAGGCACCGCCGGATTCGTTCTTGGGGCTTGCCGACAAGGTATTTGCTTTGTTCCGATCATTCTGTTGCTCCCATCATTCTGGGGCATAAATGGAATACTATATGCACAACCGATTGCCGATGTAATTTCTGCTATTGTTACTGTGTTTATGGCTCTACATCTTCATAAAGAACTGGCAACAACAAAAGAGCATTAAAGCATCAGGCAACATAATAGATCAACACCGTCTGCCGCTTCGAACTGAGGCAATATCACCCTTCAAAAAACAATCACTCCCAGAGGATGTTACTCCCCTGAGAGTGATTGCAGCCTTTGTTTAAGATAACTTACTCAATTATCTGGAATCTCTGGATACACTGAAGCAATGTACTTACCAGTTCCTGATACAGATCTTCATCAAATCTGCCATTCACAATCGCATTCTTAATTAAAAGCGGCTTATATATCTCTAAAATCTTCAGTACCGCATCTGCATTTCCTTCTTTTGCCTTTAAAAGTAATCGTTCAAAATTCATTAGTTTTCACCTCCCATCACCTTGCGGATCTTCCGGATTGCATAATAATAAATACCCTTGCATCGCTCCTCTGATAACCCGTTTAGCCTGCTCATTTCCTCAAAAGTACGTTCTTCAAACACATGCTGGTAAATCAGCTTCCGTTCTTCATCCCGCAGCGTATGAAGCGCTTTCATCAGTCTTTCATCTGACATCTTATTCCATTCTGGATATTTCCCCTGTGCCTCCTGCAATAAAAGCTGCTCCCTCGTTTGGTTCTCCAGCAATTCTTCGATTACAATTCTTGCCTCCATCTGTCCAATATCCTCCAACAGTTCTTCTGCATCAGCCATCTGGATTTTCTTCTCCAGATAATCATGTCGTTTTCCACGGACAAACTGTATCAGATATGCTGTAAAGTGATTTTGTATCTTTGATCCTGTATATGTTTTTTTGTTCATTTGTTTTATCCTCCGAAATTTTTTATCACGTTCCAAAAAATTCCGAGGATGGCGGTGAGCGGCAACAAAACGTGACACTGCCTTCATTTTTTCGAAAAAAAGAAAGGCTGGACCACTCTATTCGTAGTCCAGCCGATACTTCTCTTTCTATGTAATTGTGTAGGATATGCGATGATAGTATCTCATATACTGCATATTCTAACTTCTCTCCGACACATTGTATGGATAAGATTTTTTTAACAGATTCAGTTCCTCTTTGGCTTTTATCTTATGCTGTCCATTCATGTCTGTCGTACTTACTTCCATGTTTCTCTATTTGTGCATGTGTTATCCTGCTTATCATAACGCACTTTAACGCATTTCGTATAGTGTTAATCTACGATAAAATATATGCATTAAGTGAGGTGATATAGATGGTGAAAAAATTATTGGGAGATGCAGTCAGGGAAGAACGTCTCCGCCGCAATCTTTCGCAAAACAGCCTTGCGGAACAGGCAAAGATTTCTTTACGGACTGTCTCTGATATTGAAAACTATATTGGCAATCCACAGTTGGAAACACTTTATGCCTTGGCAACTTACTTACATATTTCCATAGATGCTATATTTTCTAACCAGAAAACGAACCCGGATTCTACCATGCAGCAAATCATGGCAGAACTAAATTCCTGCCCGGAGGAGCAGAAACAGCTTGCCCTTTCTACACTGCGTGGACTTCTGGATGGATTCAAGAACCTAAGTTAAGGCTCTCCCGTATCCTTCATCATCTACACATTATACAAAGACAATCTGTGAGTAATCTGTGAATAGTCTGTGAGTTTTCTGTCTATTCCCATTCTGATACAAAGAACAGGAGAGTACACTGCCATAAGCATGTGTATCTCTCCTGCTTTTTTATGCCCTGCGAAATGCACTGATAGCATCCACTACATTCTGTCTCATAGTCTGATCCATCCGCAGCGGTTCTTCTTCCATCAAATCAACTTCTGTGGGCATTTCTCTATTTATCTTAGAAACGTCCTGCCCTTCCAATACCTTTCTTACTTCTTCCCGGATGATTTGCTGCATCATTGGCCGGAGCATATCCGGTTCCATGCTTATACTGCCATTACCTGTCTCATCCGTTCTTCCCGTATATGCCAGAATTGCCGCAACGATCAGTTTTGCTTTTTTCTCTGTCGTATTCAGAAGTTCTGTCACATACACGTGATCTGGATCCGACTTATCAAAACCAATAGTGAATACAAACGGATTTTTCTTTCCCATAAAATCACACTCCAGCCTGTGTCATGCGATACAAAAGATCATATCCATCGGCATTTGCTTTCATATCCCGGATAAAGGTATGTTTTCCCAACCGGTCTGCCTGCTCCAGAAATCGTTCCAGAAGCACTGCTCCGCCGCCGATAAACACCGTATAAGTAGATTTTGTATCAATGCCCCGCTCTCGGATGCTGTTCAGAAGATCGGTAACAAAATTCTGAACCATGGTTTCTACTGCCTGTACAACAGCTTCCTCATAATACTGCGTTTTTCCCTTGATGATACTGTCGATATCTGCCTCCTCCAGAAGCATGTCATATTCACTGTTAATACTGGAAATGATATCGTTATACATGGTAATCACACCTTTTTCCAGAGAATCACAATAATCCATATCCGGTCTGCCACTTCTCATCAGAAGATAATCAGAAGTAAATCCGCCAATATCAATCCCTACGACTTTCGGAATCTCACGGATTTCCATCATCCTCGTCATCATGGCTGCATAATCCTGCGGAAACGCCATTACATTCTGAATACAGAGGTGATAGCCTTTATCGTTGAAGCATAGTTCTTGCACCTTCCCGTCCCCTTTGAAATAGCGTTCATATCTCTCACAAAGCTCTGCAAAATGCTTCGGCGGAAGCCCAATCGGAAGTTCCACCTGAATGACATCCTCCGGCTGGATCTGGCTTTTCTGCTCCAGCTCCATTGCAATGGCAAATAAGGTCAGAATCCAGAATCGGTTCCGGCTGTCCTGCGTCTTGTCCCTCTGGTACGGAATCCGCTTCTCACTAAGGGTATAATACTTTCCCTGATATTTCAGATACTTCTCTCCCCTGGCAGGCTTTTTATCCTGTTCCGTCAGTCCTGTGGTAAAGATAAAATGACAGGTTTTCATGTTCCGGTTCCCGTGATCCACGGCTACTCTTAATTTTTTAATCATAATGATTTCACTCCTTTGTATTTGATACTTATTCTGTACGTAGGAGGTACCTAGAGTGCAACTCTTTATAATCCATTTTCTTATTTTACCAATCAAAAAATTCAAAAAACAAAAATTAAAAATTATCTTTTTTAATTTTTTAAATAAATGCAACCGTTACAATATTTACTGTGTATCTTATTACAAAGGGAACCTTGGAAAAGAGTCGTGTACATATATGAAGGCTTATAAAAAAATAATCAGTTTTATCCTAACACTCGTTATGATGCTGTCGCTAAGTGTTAATGTTTTTGCAGCAGAGCCGCTTACAGATGACCCTAATATGATTGAATGGAAGTACACTGTGTTTGCTGACGAAAGCCTGCAGAAAGTTGTTGAAGAAGGTGTTATTCCAAATGCATATGCCCGATATACTTGGCGCGGAATCACATTGAAAAATGGCGAAGTCGCCATATTAACACCATCAAATAACAGTATGGGACTTTATTGTAATAGCGGCAGATACATAACTATAAATTACACTTTGAGCCGTTCTGCTTTTCATCGTTCAAGAGTACGCGCATACGTAGCTGGACCTTCATCAGAATTTGTGCGTGAGATTACAGCAAGTGGTTTGCGTTCAGGATTTACGACACAGGCAACAGATTACTATTACGGCATGGTAACTAATCTGTCCTCTGATGCCTTTACAATCAAATCATTTTCTATTACATTTTAATAGTGGAAAATATTTCAAGTGCTGGTGAGTACTTATCCTGATTTTAATTGAAGCTTTTTAACTTGGTTTCTCGGTTCCCTTTTTTGAAAATACACATTCCCATTATTAAACCACTGCTATAGTATTCACTGAATTTATGAGGTAGAAGCATGTTATTTAACATAGATGAGAAACAACTGATGCTCGAACTAAAAAATAAAGATGAGCGCGCTTTAAAAATATGTATGAACAAATACTACAGATATGTTGTATACATAGTCGAGAATATTATTGGAAGTGCTTTGCCATATGAAGACAAGGAGGAGGTCGTGTCTAATGTTTTTGTAGCTCTATGGAATTACAGTGCAGATTTAGATACAGATAACTACAGCACATTCAAACCCTATTTAGGAACAATCGCAAGAAACATGGCAAAAAACGCATTACGAAAAACCTCTAAGATGCATTTTGAAAATTACGAAGATGCGTTTCAGGTTGGAACGAACGAACATATTGAATACGGGCCGTTAAAAGAAGAAGTAATCAAATGCTTAAAAGAAAGCATATATGAACTATCAGTTGACGAAAGAAAATGTTTTATCTCGTACTACTATTACACTAAGACAATCGCTGTAATAGCAGAAGAAACCGGATTAAAAGAATCTACAGTAAAATCCAAACTGTTACGCGGACGTAAAAAATTAAAACTAAAAATGGAAAAGAAGGGATTTAGATATGAAGACTGTAAAATTTTCTTTGAATGAGTTAATGAGTGAAATTGATGAATCTTTTATTGAGGAAGTGTATTTTCATGATTGCAATAAAATACTGAAAAAATATTCCAAACAAAAGATACGTCAAAATGTATTTTGTAAAACAGCTTCAAAACATAAGCCTTTAAAGTTCACTTATAGAACTGCAATTATTGTAACTGTGGTTTCAGTGTTTTTGTGTATGCCTGTATATGCTGCAATCAGTCATCTGTTAACATCGGCTTTAATTGATGACAGCAATCGACATTTAATCGGGACAGAAACCAATGATAGAAGCTACATCATATTAAAAGACGGTGTATATACCAATGAAAAGGGGAAAGTTGTTGATATTGAGGAATTAGCCAAATCTTCATCAGAATTTCCTGAAAGCAGAATTGTTAAAAGCAGTCTGATGCCTAATTTCATACCATCATCAATAGTAGAGATTCCTACTGATAAATCAGATGAAATGTATATCATTCCAGAAATAATTCTAATCAACAATTCACTTTGTGTACTTACACAAGACAATGGAAAGGGATGGGAACTAACTGATAAAGATAATATAGTCATTTCGTTTGATAAATATAAATCAGACATTACAGTATCCCAAGATTTGATTATCGGTTATGTAAAAGACGGGATAATGTATGAAGGAGAAGTGTTCGATGAACTGAGTGGAAAATATAGTTTCTCACCAGATGAAAAAGGGGAATATTTTTTCTATCTGCTTAGCGGAAGTTCCGATTATCTATCTCTTAAAAGCGGTAATCTGGAGGTAAATTAAATGTTGCTTTTGCGGGACTTCAGCATACCAATTAACTTTAGTATAAGGACAGGAAGACCTCTTCCGTATAGGAATAGGTCTTCTTGCTGTCTCCGTGCATGCTTTAAAGTATAAATAGGCTTTAATCTGGATACAATTTCAACTGCATCGTTGATACACGCTGTGTTTATCTCGTTTACTGTATCATTCATAAGAATTTAATTGGTTATGTTTATTGTGATGATAGAGTAGCCTTTGTTTTGAACATCTTCCTTGAAAGATTTGTAAACGATACTGTAGATTATCATATTCATTATGTCGGCGTAGATTCTTTAGATGAAGAATGTATTGAATGCAGAAAATACTCTGATTATTGTGAACATATTTTACCTGCTTTCTGGATAGATGACGATTTTTGTGAATAATGAAACACTGGTGTTTGGTTATTCAAAATTTAAGCTGATAGATACTGGTGTTAAGTATATTAATCCGAAGCATTTTTCCGTAAAAAACTTTGTAAAGTATTGCAGATTCAATAAAGAGTGAAATTACAGTAAAATAAAAGATAGTTTTTTCGTTCCTTTGTTATGCCATTGTTCTACGCCGGAATCTTTTCTGCCATCTCCGGCAGGCACTTCTCAAATAATTCCCGATATCTTCGATACCCTTCATCCCGGAGTGGACCTTGCAGTGATGTCAGAGACCAAAGGAGAAGCTCTTCCTCTTCCACAGCATACGGAGAGGTATAGACAAATTTTTTCCCGTCAAAATGCGGTTTTGATAACTTCAGTATTTCCGTAATCTCTCCTTTTGTTTCCGCCTGCATAATCATTTCCACTTTCTTCCGATGGAACTCGCAGACGATGCTCTCCAGAAATCCCTGCTTCAGATAAAATTCCGCCCTTCTATAAAGTTTTACAAGAGCCTCCACTCTTTCATCAAATAACTTGTCCTTTTCACTGACTATCATCTGTGCCAGTGCGTTTGCATGTTCCATAACCAATGCTGTTCCCATTACATTTCCTCCCATAATAAAAGCTGGCATAAGAAATTTCTTCTCACACCAGCACGATTCTTTTATTCCTCTGTGATGATCTCACTGCTTAATTTTCCATGTACCAGATAGCGATAATTCCGTCTGGAATTGACACAGGTAGACAGCGTAACTATCCGATCCGTTGCCGACAGCTCGGTGCCGGTATCATAATCCCTATAAGAAGACACCGTATCCAGAAACGTCTGAAAATCTTCCGCTTCCGGGAAATGATACCTATATCCCTCACTTCCGGTTCTTCCCGCATAGCAGGAAAAGATACGATACTTGAGGATCTTGTCCGGCAAATAGAGATAAAACTCCGGATGTTGTTCAAATAGCTCTTTGTCTTGGTACTTATCCAGAGTTCCGAACATGCTCCCGTTTTTCATATTATGCCCGTACACGATCGTATTCTGATCCGTAAAGTCCGGCTGATTATGGCAGTCCACAAAGATGCTCCCGTTGATATTGGATTCTCCCGAAAAAAGGTGATGAAGATAATATGCATTATCTTTCCCCTGTACCACCGGATAACTAATATCCAGTGCCGGAATCTGAATCCACGCTATGACATCCGGATTAACCGCTTTTAAACCTGCAAAATCAATTTCTAGATACCTATTCTTAGGTTCCTCCTTTTCTTTCTCAGACTCCGGTGATTCTTCTTCCTCTGGTTCCTGAACATATTCCTGCAGTTTCTCGTAACTTACGTCCCCTTTCTGATACTTCAGATAAGCACCAAAGAGTTTTCCTGCCGCTGCGAGAAAAACAAGCAACAGGCAGATAATGAGTCCTGCAAGAACCGTATTTCCTTTTTTTCTCATGATTGTTCTCCTTTCGGAAGAGCCGAAGTCTGTGCCCCGGTTCCTTCCTTCTGTTTGATGGCGGCTAAATAGTCATCAATCCCCTTGTGTTTCCCGTTCCACTCCCCGCTCTCGTCCATATCCCAGACCATCCGGTTCATCGGCAGGGAAAGCTCCCGGCAGATTTCATAGACCTTATTGCAGCCGTTCTGGATAATCCTCCGTTTCTCCGCCTTATGCTGGCAGATAACAGGGGAACGCTCAAAACAGACCGCACACTTACTGTCATGGTGATTACAGGTTACTTTCATCTTCTTATCCATGTCATACGCCTCCAAAAGCTGTTTCATCCCATATCCTTTCATCCGCTCCAGCACCGGTTTCAGATTCCGGTACTGGTTCACTCCGGCAACGCACACAAAGGTAGCGCCGGACAGATAATGGGCTATGGTCCCTTTTAAGGCTCCTTCGGTCAGATAGACACGTTCTGCGGCAAGATCACCGATCACATGTACCGGACTTCCGGAGGAAACTCCCTGGTCATAATTGACACTGGACAGCCAGATATATTTTTTCGTGTCAGTCACATGATCTACCCGGATCTGAAAACCCTGGATGAACCCGTCCAAAGAAACTATGGGAATCAGGATTCCTGAGTTTTCTGCTTTGAAGTTAATCGTCCAGTTTCCGTCTGTATCCCGGTAGAATCCCGGCACGCCTTTCACCATATATCCTTCTTCTGCCAGCCTTTTGACCAGCTTCTTCATTCCAAACAGCGGGACACTCCGGTAACGCTGTGCTTCGATCTGTTCCGGTTTTAATCCCCGTCTTTGCAGATCCTCCTGATGCTTCCTGTTAAGCGTGAGCATGGACAGCATTCTCTGATACGTCCGGTGGATTTCCTCTATGGGTGCAAGCTCTGCCGTTGCCTTTTCTTCCTGTACCGGCGTTGCTTTGATATAATCCGTCCGGTATTCTCCTTTTCCTAATGCTTCCCGGATCTGCTGATTTGCTTCGGAGAGTGTAACATTGTGCAAATCCGCATAAAGCTTCAGCATCCCCCCGGACGCATCACAGCGGTTGCACCGGAATACATTCTTTTCCACATTGATATTCAGTTTTCCATGCGTCTCTCCACAAAACGGGCAGTCATAATAGTTTCCCCGCCGCTTTCTGAGATGCAGCACCTGCACCACATCCAGTATTCCATAATCAAACCCAGACATATCATAATACATCCCGGTCTCTTCCTCCTTTCCCCCGCAGAAAAAAGCTCTCTGCGGGGTTCTTCCTTAACCAGCCATCGGCATTGCTTTTTGTAAAATTACCTTTGCTGCCGCCGGAACCAGATTGTTCGGTCCGGAATATTGCTCGGCAAACCACTGGATCGTTGACGGGCTTTCAACTGCCACCTGTCCCATGGTCTTTCCGCCGTATTTTCCCTTTCCCGGAATCACAGTCCCGACTGCCATTTCATAGTTCATGTGTTTCATCAGTTCTTCTACCGGAAGGGACGTATCCAGATTCTGTAATGCTCCCTGCAGCATCTGTCCGGTCTTTGGCGGCGTAGAGGCAGCCGGAGCGGAACCGTAGCCAGGCATTTGTCCACTGCCATGGTAAATGGTGCTTCCCGCCGCCTGTGCCTGCTGATAGAACTGATTCATCATCTGCTGGCCTGCATATTCCGGCTGACCTGGCATCTCTCCATAAGTTGGCATAGGGGCATTTGGCATGACACCCGAATCCGGCATGGCTGCATTTTCCATGGCACCTGAATCCGGCATCTGTGGATTCTGATATGGAATTCCGGCATCTACCTGTGCAGGATCATTTTCCTCTCCCACATCCGCAAACTGCACACCATATCCGGCATCCGATAATGCCCTTCCTACGGCTGCTGTTTCTGCCATTTCCAGAAATTTGTCTCCAAACTTCGGGTCATCGCTCCGGAATTTCTGCGAAAAGGAATTGGCTACATAATTGTCTTCCTGATCACATTTATCCAGATAGATACGTGCTTCCACAACTGCCATGTTCTCTGTGAAAGTGATAATCCGGCTGATGATCTTTCCTGCCGGATTGACCAGACGAAACCATAGCTTCCGGTATTTCACATCCAGATAAAGCTGCTCCTCCTGCCCTTCTTCTCCAATCTTTCTTGCCAGTTCCATCGGATGGAAGCCATCCACACGGTTCAAAGCGGCAACTGCCTCTGATTTCTTATACAATAATTCTTTCATTCTCTGCTCCTTTCATTTAGAAAAGCAGACGTTCCCCTATATAAGAGTAATAGTCCGCTTATTTCAAAAGTTGAAAAATATTTTTAAACAACAAGTTTTAACTGCTCCATTTCCGGTTTCTGTTCACTCTGATACTGATCGTAATACTGTACGATCCGCTCACTCAGAATGGTGTTCCTTGTCCCGCTGTCATCCGTATGGATTGCCTGACAGACTGCAGCCCATTCCCCTACCAGATAAACCTTGCTTTTCGCTCTGGTCACTCCGGTATAGAGAATATTGCGCTTCAGCATCATATAAAAGGATTTTACCCAAGGGATGATGACAACCGGACATTCGGAACCCTGTGCCTTATGGATGGTTGTTGCGTTAGCATGTTCGATCATTTCCATCTGGTCAGCTTCATATTGCACCTGCCGCCCATCCGGGAATCCGATCACTGCCCTGGCATTTCCATCCTCATCCGTGATACAGTCCAGTATCCTGCCCAGATCGCCGTTACTCGCCATCTCGGTATTTTTATTCTGTAAAATCTTATCGCCAACCCGGAACACCTGACTGCCGATATGCAGTTCCTTCTTCCCTGCGATTGGCGGATTTACAAAATCCTCCAGAGATTTGTTCAATTCATCCACTCCGGCAGCACTGCGTTTCCGATACGGAGTCAGGATCTGTACCTGATCCATGCCGTTTTTTGCAATCTCGTCCAGATAAATCCTCCGGACAATCTCTGCCGCTTCATCTGCTCCTTTACAGGCAATGAACTGAAAATCCTCCCCAAAGCTCAGATTAGTCTTATTCTCCTGCATCAGTTTTGCATTATAAGGTATGCTGCTCAAAGCGCCCTGCCGGTAAACCAGATCCAGTACCGTGACCGGAATCAGCCCGCAGGCAATCAGTTGCCGGAACACATCCCCGGCTCCTACGGATGGAAGCTGGTTCTTATCCCCGACTAAAAGGACTCTGGCATGTCTGCTAACCCGCCGGAAAAATTCATAGGCAAGATGCATGTCCACCATGGACACCTCATCTACATTTAGAAATCCGGCAGACAGGTACTCAAAATCCGGTTCAAAATCCGTATCATCTCCCAAAAGCCCCAGAGCCAGATGCATCGTGGATGCATTTTCACAGCCGGTACTCTCCACCATACGTCTTGCCGCACGTCCGGTCGGAGCCATAAGCTGTACCTCTGACCTGCATAACGCCTGATGGATATAGAGAATCACCTTGAGAACCGTTGTCTTTCCGGTTCCGGGACCTCCGGTAATAATACTGATGGGATGTGCAAACACCATCCGCACTGCCTGTTTCTGTGTTTCTGACAGCGTGATCCCCAGTGTCTTCTGTGCCTTTTCCAGCTCCGGTTCAATGGACAGCAAAACCGGCTTCTCCAAAAGCCGTCTGGCTATCATGGAAGCGGTCTGTGTTTCTTCTTCATACTGCCGGATAGAATAGATCCGTTCTTCCTCCACAACAATGCTTTTTTGCAGCACCAGCCGGTAAAGCACCTGACTGACATCCTGCTCCGATACTGCCATGACCTGCAGATCCCGGTTCAGCATTTCCAGTGCTTCCCTGATAACCTCCTGACGCTGCTTAAACAGATGTCCTTCTTTCATTGCCTGATTCATGATATGTCCGATGCACCCGGATATCCGCATGGGATCATTGAGTGCACAGCAGCACTGTCTTCCGATCGCATCCACAGTCAGAAACCCGAAGCCTTTGACTGCACTCAGCATGTAAGGGCGGTGCCGGATAATATCCACCGATTCATTTCCGAATTTCTTCAGAATCATATTCACTTTTTTGGGTGTTACCTTAAAAGGCGCCAGAAACGTCATCAGTTCCCGGAACACCTGGTTTTTTCCATAGGACTCCACAATAGCAGCCAGCTTCTTCTCGGAAATTCCACGGATCTTCAAGAGTTCCTGCGGGTTGTTTTCCATGATTTCCAGTGTCTGAAGCCCAAACTTCCGGAAAATAGTATCTGCCATCTTGGGACCGATACCTTTGATTGCACCGGAAGAAAGGTATCCTAAGATACCCTCCTTTGTCCGTGGTACAACCTCCATGAAATTTTCCACCTGATACTGAGTTCCATGCTCTCCGCTCTCCCATCTGCCTTCCATCTCAAGCTCAATCTCGTCTGTAAGCGGAAGACCGAATCCAATCGCTGAGAAGCCGATGATATTCCGGGATGCCAGATATTTGTCTCTGGCTGACAGGGGGACAGACGTATCCTGTGTGGTGAATATGGCAATCGTATACCCATTCTCCTCATTCTGGAAAATCTTATGTTTAAATCTGCACCTCATTGTTTATATCCCTCCAGCTTTTTATCCGCATCCGTTCATTTGGTTTTCTCATTACGCCGCCTCCTTCTTAATTCGGAAAGTACGGCTCTCCGTTGTTTTTGTATATTCCTCATAGATATCCGGATGCTGGTTTTTCAGCTTCTCCATCTGGTCTTTCCCAACCGAAGTACGTCTGGTCGGATTATAGGTAATACGGTAACGGTTCGTACCGTCCTCCAGCACTGCCTTGCAGCCCTGCCCCAGCTGTTCCACAAAAGGAACACTGATTGCCCGCTGTTCTGCTTCGATTTCCTTTTTCCGTTTTTCCAACTGTGACTTTTCCTCCGAAAGGGTAAGATACTTCTCAAGATTTTTTGATTCCAGACCGGAAAGCACAATTTCCGGAATAGATTTGTCTGCAAAACCACCATAATTACGGATATTTGCCAGAACCAGATCGGAATTCCCGTTATGCGGCGGTACTACATTTTTCAATACATGTTCCTGCCAGAAATACGTTTCCTGATCAATGATGTCTTCTTCCTCAATCAGATCACGCTCAATGGTGCGATACACAAACTCATTCTCGTTATTTCCATACAGGCATGCGATAAAGGCTTTCTGCATATTCATCACAGACAGATAATGCCTTACCTGCAGCACATAATGAGCTGGAATACCCTCATCAGCCCACTTATCTTTCGCATTATAATTGCAGGTTTTACATTCCAGAATCGCAAATGTCCCATCCGGCATACGAACAAAAAAATCCACATCTGCAAGCATGAACGGATATAATGGATGCCGGAACATGACACGTACCGGAAATACTTCCAGTCCGGTCTTTTTGGAAAAGATTTCTGCCACCAGATCTTCCAGCCGGTGTCCGACTTCCTTGGCAACCCAGTTGCTTTCCTCTTCCTCCTGAATGACCGGCTGCACACCTGTTTTGTTGTAAAACAGATCCCGGATAGTGGCAAATGGAGAGATCCCCATGATTGCCGCTACATCACTGCCGCCGATTCCTTTTTTGCGGTATTCCAACCAGTCTTCTCTTGACAGGTTACTGATATCCACAACCTTTTCCGGTGTATACTCTGCTTTGTTATTCATTCCAATTCCTCCTAACATTTGACTGCTCCATAAACGTCATATTTTTTCCAGTCTTTTATAAGCGCCTTCGTAATATCCTCCTCCAGCTTCAGGATGCCCTGTCCGGACATTCCTTCACAGGCTGCAAAAAAGGAGGCTTCATTCATGGCATAATAAAGATCATGTGCCGTACAGGCACCTTCCCCGTTCTGGGATACAAATAGCTCCACCACCTCATTCCGGATCTTCTGTTTAATGCCAAGTTCCTTCATCAGCAGCTTCAGGCAGTTCACCGGATTACGGATCTCAATGTCCATAAGCTGAGTAAGATTCTTCATCGCATCCACATAGCGGGCGCATACCTGCTCCAGATTTTTCCGGAAGTCCAGAATCGTTGCCCCTTTATCGTGAGCCAGCTTGATTGGACTTCCCAGACTGATAACGCCGTTTGGTCCGTCTGTCAAAAGCATCGGATACAGATTTGCACCGCTCGCTGCCACGTCAGATGTGGTAAAACGAAGTGCCGGTGACAGGATCTTCTCATCCATTCCGTGTGCATCCAGTGCTTTTCGGTAAGTATCCAGAAGTTCCTGACTTCCTCCGAGCTTCCACATGGCAGATACAATGGAATGGTCATAGATACCAGAGCCCTCCATGTAAACACTGCCTTTGAAATTCAGATTCAGATATTCGCAGGTTGTCTCAAACATGGCTTTCATATCAAGGATGCAATAATCATGTTTATCCCCGCCATGTACTGCGGAAACCTTTCCGTCCGCAATCTTAATCAGGGCATCCCCTTTTGCAACCCGCAGGCAGTAATTGACTACCTTCGCATATGTTGCCTTATCCAGCTTGCGAAGCCCGTCTCCATTGACACCTGCGCGGCTTAAAATGGTGCGGATGGCACAGTCACGTACCGGATAGGATTCTCCTCTCATTTTCAGTACAAGCTGCGTATTCTTCTCTGTATCCTCCAAAATTTCTTCCATGGATGCATCTGCCGCATCCAGATTTTGAGCCTCCTTTTCCAGTGGTGCCAGCCGTAACGTATTCGTTGGCTTTCTGATCCATTTGGCATTTCTTCCTCTCTCTGCCAGAAACTCCAGCAGATCTTTTACTTCTGCAAAGGATCTCTCAAATCCATCTGCATACACTCTTGCTTCATTCATGTTCTTATTCCACCTTTCTTAAAATAATATTTATCCATCAACAGCCGAAGCTGGTTGTGGCATGCAACTATGCCGAAACCTAAATGTAAGCACAAAAAAAGAATGAAAAGAGAGTCTTTTCTCTGTTCATTCTTAAAAGTCTGGTTTCTTCCTGAAAAAACAAAAGTGCCACGCAGCCAAAAAAGGCATACCGTGACACTCACTACAAACATAAACTACTTATGCCAGGAATCAGCTCCTGCTGTTTCCTGTAAGTTTGGAGATTCTTATGAATCCCGAAACTCCCCAAAAGGGTGTGCATAAAATAAACTATATCAGTATACTAGCACAAGATATTCCTCATGTCAATTCAGGCTTATACTATATATGGTGTTTATATTTGTTCAAAATACTACATCTATTTTTCTACTACGAATTCAATCTTCTCTTTCAGATACTCCCGGCAGCCAAACCGAACCGTTCCACACTGCTTTGACTCCTCTTTCGCCTTTTCATTACAGCAGTCCAAGTAGGGACAATCGTTACATTGATTCCGCAGTGCTTCCTTCGCCCATTCAATTTCCTGCTCATTTCCTATAATCCGCACAGACATCCACTTCCTTTGCTATCATCATACCCCAAAATCCATTTTCTATCATCCATAATTTCTTTTTTTGTATCATTTTAGTAAATTACGGTTATATTACGGAATAATCACTATATTTCAAATATATCTCTATTTTATTCCGTAATTTGCTGTAAGTAAATAGTTTAAAATGTGGAAGAGAGGTGTAAATGTATGGATAAAAACTTTATTGGAGAACGCATCAGCGAACTGCGTTTAAAGAAAAATGTATCTGAATATCAGATGAGTCTGGATCTTGGCAAAAATAAAAGCTACATCCAGTCCCTCACTTCCGGACGTTCTCTGCCTACCATGCAGAGCTTTCTGGATATCTGTGACTATCTGGAAGTCACTCCTCAACAGTTCTTCGATTCAGAGCTGCACAATCTTCCTCTGATTGACAAAGCAACTGATCTGATGAAACAACTCGATGACGAGGATATGCTTGCGCTCATTTCCATGCTGAATCGTCTGGCTCTAAAACGCAAATAGATTTCCGTGGCTGCCAAATCAAGGCAGCTTTTATTTTTATCATTTCTTCTTAAAATTTTTCAATCTTAAAGAAAAGCCCCCTATTCCTTAATTGAATGGGTAATATATCCATTCGCCGTACCTTGAAAACAAAAGAAATCTTTCGGGAGATTGATATAGGTGACTGCAGATAGTTTGCATCTTCGCACGCCTGCAGCTTAATAGTTACAAAGTAACACCGTTTTACGTGGCCGGAACGGGCATAGGAACTGGCTTCTGAAAGAATAACATAGACTTTTGGGATTTTAGCTTATAGCGCTTTTATTAGAGAACTTTTACTCAAAATTTGATATAATAATAGACAGGTATCAAGTTGATTCCCTGTCTGTGGAAAGGAGATTCATGATAACTGTAACAAAAAGGGATTTGATTGAATTAGGCTACGGTCCTTCCTTTGCTGCTGATATTATCAAAAAAGCAAAGGAACTTATGGTAGAAAAGGGGCATACCTATTATCAATCCAGAAAATTAGACAGGGTTCCAAAAGAAGCCGTTGAAGAATTATTAGGGATTACTTTGCCCGATAAGCAAGAATGATCGTGCTTTTTGCATTTTAGTAAGGAGTGAAATCATGGCAAAAGATCCAATTAAAAAAGCAGAAAACGGCACTTATTATTTTCGAGCCAACCTCGGATATCATCCTGTAACCGGAAAACAGATTCAAAAATACCGCAGCGGATTCTCAACAAAAAAAGAAGCCCGTGCCGAGTATTCCAAATTGATTCTTGCATCAACGGAAGAATTAGCTGATAAGAAGGAAGACATTACCTTCAAAAAGTTTATTGAAGAAATCTATCTTCCGTGGTACAAAACTCAGGTGAAAGAAAGTACCTACAAGAATCGTTACTCGACCATTCAAAAACACTTTGCCTATTTCTACAAGAAGAAAGTGTCCGAAATAGAAGCGATAAATGTACAGACCTGGCAGCTCAAGTTGGCAAAACAATTCAGTCCAAACTATGTACGCATTGTTCAGGGAATGTTATGTTTAGCTTTTGACCGGGCGATTATCCTCGGACTTGCAAAGAAGAATCCTGCCCGCATGATCGGCAATATCAAATCTAAAAAAGTAAAGATCGACTTCTGGACTTTGGAGGAGTTTCAGAAGGTAATATCCCTGCTGTACAAAGGTGACTACTACGAGCACTATCTCTTCATCTCGTTCTGGCTTTTATTTATGACTGGAATGCGTATTGGAGAGGCTGCCGCCTTACAGTGGGATGATATTGATTTTGAAACAGGTATGCTGATTATTAGTAAAACACTGTACTATAAAACAATGAATGACTACAAATTCGTTGAACCTAAGACGCAGGCAAGCAACCGTACCATTTATATTGATGCTGATACCATCAAGGAATTACAAGAATGGAAGGCGGTCCAGGCAAAGGTTTTACCAAATTGTGGATTCGTACTGAGTTATAACAGTACACCCACCAGCAAAACAACGCTTCCAAGAGCATTAGAGAAATTGGCAAATTTAGCTGGTGTCCACAGAATCAAAATTCATGCCCTGAGACATTCGCATGCTTCCCTGCTTATCAGCATGGGCGAAAATCCACTGCTGATTAAAGAGCGTCTTGGACATGAAAAAATACAGACGACACTAGGAACTTATGGTCATCTGTATCCAAACACCAATATTGAGATTGCAAAGAAGCTGACCGGGGTTCTCAGCTACCAGTCAGCTTCTCAAAGTATTGCTAATTATACCAGTAATCAGCATACTGCAATGTATCACAAAGAAATATAAAAATGCAATGATAATGCAATTTCAAACACCCAAAGCCGCAAAGCCCCGTGGTTACGGGCTTTGTAGCCCAGCGTCAACTATTCAAACTCTATCGTTCCAGGCGGCTTGCTCGTCAGATCATAAAAGATACGATTTACGCCTTTCACCTCATTAATAATTCGCGTCATGACTGTCTGCAGCACCTCAAATGGAATCTGTGCGCTTTCTGCCGTCATAAAATCGATGGTCTGTACTGCACGCAGGGCAACCGCATAGTCATAGGTTCTTTCGTCTCCCATGACACCAACGCTTCGCATGTTGGTGAGTGCTGCGAAGTACTGGTTTGGCATCCAAGGTGCTTCTTTGCCGTGTTCGCTTTTGTAGGCTTCTGCAGCCTTGTCCACTTCTTCACGATAGATGAAATCAGCGTCCTGTACGATGCGAACTTTATCAGCGTTTACCTCGCCGATGATACGAATGCCAAGTCCCGGACCTGGGAATGGCTGACGGAATACGAGTTTTTCCGGAATGCCAAGTTCCAGACCAGCTTTACGCACTTCATCTTTGAACAGATCGCGCAAAGGCTCGATGATTTCCTTGAAATCTACGAAGTCCGGTAATCCACCTACATTGTGGTGGCTCTTGATGACAGCGGATTCACCGCCAAGACCGGATTCTACAACATCCGGGTAAATAGTTCCCTGTGCCAAAAAGTCTACCGCACCGATCTTCTTTGCTTCTTCTTCAAAGACGCGGATAAATTCTTCGCCAATGATTTTGCGCTTATGCTCCGGCTCGGTAACCCCTGCCAGTTTGCTATAGTAACGATCCTGTGCATTGACACGAATAAAGTTAAGATCGAAGTCTCCTGCCGGTCCAAATACCTGCTCAACCTCGTCGCCTTCGTTTTTACGAAGAAGTCCGTGATCTACAAATACACAAGTAAGCTGTTTACCGATTGCCTTGGAGAGCAAACCTGCTGCCACAGAAGAGTCTACACCACCGGACAGTGCCAAAAGCACTTTGCCATCGCCAACTTTTTCGCGGATCAGCTTGACCTGCTCCTCTACGAAGGAGTCCATACGCCAAGTACCCGCACAGCCGCAAATACCACGTACAAAGTTGTACAGCATTTCTGTTCCCTGCTGTGTATGAAGCACTTCCGGATGGAACTGGATCGCATAAAGATTACTTGCTGTATTTTGAGCTGCCGCTACCGGGCAGTCTGCTGTATGTGCAATAATTTCAAAACCTGGAGCAACTTTTGAAATATAATCAAAATGGCTCATCCAGCACACTGTGTTTTCATGAATCCCCTTGAACAAAGGAACTTCCGTATTAACAGCCACGTCGGTTTTGCCATATTCGCGCACAGGTGCTTTCTCGACTTTACCGCCAAGAACATGCTGCATTAACTGAGCACCATAGCAAAGTCCCAACACTGGAATTCCCAGTTCAAAAAGTTCTTTAGAATAAGTAGGGGCACCCTCTTCATAGCAGCTATTCGGTCCACCTGTTAAGATGATTCCTTTCGGATTCATCGCCTTGATCTTTTCTATATCAGTTTTGTAAGAATAAATCTCGCAATATACATTACATTCTCTGACTCTTCGTGCGACCAACTGGTTATACTGTCCGCCAAAGTCCAGCACGATGACTAATTCCTTATTCAATGTAGTACCTCCTTGTGATTTAACAATATGGTTCTATCATACATTATTTTCGAATTGGTTACAAGAGTGAGCTCTTTCCTTAAATGCGGATATGTAATTTCTTGCACAACTGCTTATTAATTTTTCCATTTACTGCCATGCCCTTTTTGCTGCGCTGATATTTGCGAATCGCAATTTTGGTTTTCTTTCCATAATGTCCATCTGCTTTACCGCATTTAAACCCAAGCTTGTTCAACTTTTTTTGCACTTTTCGGACAGTTGATACCTTATAGTATTTGGATACTTTTTTGGTAGTTTTACGAGTTGTTGTGCGTGATGTGGTAGAATATGGACACTGACCATTTTTGTGTAAATGCGCCGGATGACCCCCACAATGATAATGATAGGATCCCAGACCACTCTTGTTCTGATAATCGTGATGACCGCCCATAGCATCTGTTCTTCCGGAATGTGCTCCTGCCATTGAAAATGATGTGCTTAAACTTAAGCAAATACTTAGAATGATAACTTGAATTTTACGAAATGATTTCATTTTTTCCTCCCATATCTTAAAAATATTGATGATTTAGTATCTAACCCTATTATATAACATACCCTAAAATTGCGCAAACCAAATTATCCCTGTGCTATATACGTTACTATTTCGACAAGATGACACAGTTTAGATCCTGCATAACTCTATTCCACTACTTCGGCAAGCTGACAATGCTCGATTGCCTACATAGCTTTATTTTACTATTTCGGCAAACTAACACGGAAAGTCACCATGCCATCTCCCGCTTTTGCAGTAATAGATCCCTTATGACTATCGACGATTTTTTTTGCAATGGACAGACCAATACCCTGCCCTCCGGTTTTGGAAGATCTGGAACTGTCGCTGCGATAAAATCGGTCAAACATCCGCTTAGTGTCCGGAAGCTCTTTTTCGGTAGTATTTTTCACAACCAATACCGCACCATGTTGTGTTTTAGTAAGACGCCATACGATCTTGCCCCCGTCATTGACATATTTCGCAGCATTTTCGGTAAGAATGGATACCAACTGTGCAATCTGTTCACGATTCACGCGAATCGTAACCCCCTCTTCCAGGTGCAGCTTTAATGTTACCTTCTTTTGTGTTGCAACTTCTTCAAATGGCCTGGTTGTTTCTTCTAATAGCAGCTTAAGATCTGCTTCTTGTTTTTCACTCTTTTCTTGAACCTCATCTAACTTTGCGAGAACGAGCAGTTGATTGATAAGCTTTCCCATATGTTTGGTCTGATCAATAATATTTTGCGTCCATTCATTTCCATCACCTTTGTACTGCAGTACCTCCGCATTTGCTGAAATAATGGCAAGCGGTGTTTTGAGTTCATGGCTGGCATCGGTGATAAACTGTTTTTGCCGGTTAGAATTGATTTCAAACGGACGAACTGCGCGTTTGGAAGCGATGGCAAAAATAACCGTGATCAAACAGGTGAGTAGTGTTGATACCGTGATGGTGATCGTCACTGCCAAGTGATAAAAGCTCTGATTTTCTTTGCAGTCCAGAAAGATAATGGAACGCACTTGACCATCTTTATACTCTTTGCGGTAACGATAGCTGCCTACCAGACCTACCTTTCCCCTGCGAAGCATCGCCATCTTAGTCATTCGAACTGCCTTTTTCTCATCAACCGCCGCAATGTGATCCATATTTACGTTGGTCACTTTTTTGTCTTCATCCAAAAAAATCCGGAAAAATCGAGTGCGATAAGACGAATCCTCATTATAATTGTTAAAATATCTTTCAAAGGCCTGACTGTTTTTTTGCTGCTGTTTGTAATCTTTTAATTGTGGGACGGTACCATTATTTTCACTGATCATCGCTGTGATCTGGTCCGCCTGACGATTCCGATATGCTCCAAAACACATAACTAGAATGATCGTCATAACCATAAATGCAGCGACCACAGACGCAAAAACAATCCCGATCATTTTCAAGCGCAGTTTTTTCATAAGTCCAGCCACTCCTTCCTACTACAATCTATTTATGGTTAGCTTCTATGCAGTCTTACGAAGCTGTATGATTTCTTCCTCTTGCACCAACTGCAGATTGCCATGGATCTGCACCAATTTATTGTTGATATAGGCAATATATAGTGCAATTTCTTCCGTGTCAACTTCTCCCGGAAATACTCGTTTTACAATTTCTTCTTTGGAATAACTGACATTTTCCTTTTCCAAAAATAAAGCAAGGAGCTTTGCTTCTTTGACGCTCAATATCAAACTGCCGGATTTTGCGGACAGTTCATTGCTCTCCAAGTCAAGTGTTACGTTGGCAAGATTCAATACCGTCTGCTGATACTCCTTATTGCGGCGCACCATTGCTTTCACCCTCGCAACGAGTTCGCCCATTGCAAACGGCTTGGCGAGATAATCGTCAGCTCCCATATTCAGTCCCTCGATACGATCTTCGGTCTCTGCTTTGGCAGTCAGCAGCAAAACCGGCGTATAATCTTCTCGGTCACGCATATTTCTAGCCACTTCCGTCCCTTCCATACCGGGCATCATAATGTCAAGTATAGCAATATCAAAGTGCTCTTTTTGCAGTACCTCGTCTGCTGCCAGCCCGTCCATCACGGCCGTCACCTCAAATCCTTCCATCTTAAGGATCTCCGAAACTGCCATCGACAATCCCAACTCATCTTCCGCGTATAATATTTTTCCTTTTGTGCTCATATCCTTATCCTCGTTTCTGCATAGATTTCCATGCAAATATATCATGTATGCTAGTCTTTGCGTAATAACCATACATTCCTGTCTTTGCGCAACAGCCATACATACCTGCCTTTGCGCAATTGCATACGTACCTGCCATTGCGTAATAACCATACATACCTTGTCTTTGCACAATATCCGTACATACTAGCCTTTGCGTATCATGTCCCGCAATGTCTGCATCGTCAAGTCTGTGGACGCCATTTCTCCGGCACAGCGCTTCAGCTCTCTCTCGATCAATTCCACATTATCAATGTGTTTCTTGTACTTCATTTCATGCTCCAGGCTTGCCCAGCAATCCATCGCAATCGTTCGAAGCTGTACCTCTACTCGAATCGTGCCGCTTTCCGCTTCCGAAAACGGACATTCCAAGATCACGTGATAACTACGATAGCCATTTGGCTTAGGATTTGCAATATAATCCTTTTCTTTGACTACGCGGAACGTGCCATCTTGTTTCATGCGCTCGACTATATCGTACACCTCTCCCACAAAATGTGTCACTAAGCGAAATCCCACAATGTCGGAAACATTAGCAAGTGCAGAATCGGCCGTTGTCTCAAATCCTTTTTTATGTAACTTTTCCTGCATCCCCTCTGCCGTCTTAATACGGCTTCGAATATGTTCTACAGGTGTCTCCCCAGCTTGTTCCGCATAGGCATCTACCAACTTTCGCAACCATTGCAATATCTCCTGTTCCAGATTCTGCAGCGGTATATAATACTGTCCATAATAGGCACTTTGGTTTTCCTCCATAAAAATCCCCCTTCCCACAATCCACCTAAATTTTCCTATTGGATCGACAAAAGTCATTCTCCTTAATCAAGTTCTTCACCACAGTGGCAATAGTATCTCTTGCATTTTTCCGACAGCAATCACCAAGGATTAGAATAGAAGTATAACAAATCTTTATGAAAAAAGTATGAATCTTTTTTTCCTTATACGCCATACTGCTAACTCGCCCCTGCAAAAGCCAGGATCACACAGTCTGCCGATTTTTTTCCGCCATCGCCTGTAAATGTTCCTGCATGATCTGTCTCATTTCCTGAAATTGCAGCATAAGTCCCTCGTTTGGACTTTGGAACGCTAACAATCGATCCAAATAGCCCTGTTCCTTGACAATTTCATAGCTTTGCGGAAACTCCAATTCAAAAACCAAAGCAATATGACCTGCCAAATTATCAATCGGCACTTTTTTCGTGTCTCTAAAAATCGCCTGTTTCTGTCGAAACTGCTGCATGACTTCTTCCGTGATGAGGTGTGCGTGGATCTGTTCCGTTGCCACATTATAGATTTCTTCCAGCGGAAAATCCGTAGCAACCTTTAGGATATCAATCTTGTCTGCATCCCGAATCACCTTTGCAAACAACACTTCACGATCATTCAACTGCGGATCGATCCGAAAAGCACTGTGCCAGTAAATCGCCTTCTTGATCAGCTCTTCATTTTCACCAGAGTTATCCACAAAGCGTGCCAATAATCCGTCCTGAAATAACAATTCCACACCAAAATGTGCATGATCAATCGATTGACTGTCTACAAAAGTATGAAAACGGCGAAGTTGTTCAAACCGTCCGATATCATGTAACATTCCGATCAGCCATGCCAATGCAATATCTTCCTCCGAAAGTCCTAATTTTTCAGCAATCTGTTCACTGATATCTGCCACTCGATAGGTATGTTCCACTTTTAATCGGATTTTTTCATCGTGTATATCATACCTGCCTGTATACTCTTGGAACGCCTGCTTTACTCGTTCTCTATCTATCACCACAAAATTACCCCTTTCTCTTTGCAATCAAGTTCATTATGAACCTTTCTGTTTCATTGCGCAAGACATTACGTTTGCAAGCCAAATATGGCTTACTTTTATTGCTGTAGCAGCAGTATTTTCAGCCATCCACCATGCACTTTGGTCTATCATCGATAACCAAGTTATGCTCTATGGCACATTAAAGGAACAAGAAAACAAACTGGATATGATAATGCGTAATTTGGAATCACAGTCGGTAAATACAGGTTTTGTGCCCCAACAGGCAACACTAAGCAATCCGCCTGTCGCTACCAATGTTTCCCAGCAAAATACTCCTAATTATGGTAGCTGGAGTACAGATGTTATTGATCAGTCCAGTTGGGAATGTCCAAGATGTGGTGCGACAACATTCGGTAGCAGATGTAAAAGTTGTGGATTTTTTAAGGATTAATTTTCAAAAATAATATTTATTGACAAACAAGGGGAGTGCTTTGAAAGCATTCCCTTTGCTGCATCTCTTACAGTGTCTTTCCCAATTCCTCTAATTCCTTCATGGCATCTGAGTTCTGCGACAGTTCATCTCTGCCATTAGCGGAATAAGATTTCTAGAAAAGCATATCCCATGAAAGATAGTCTGCCATGCAATCAAACTGCTTGTAGATCATATCTGCTAATCATTCTCAATCTTCATCAGCTTATCAATAACAACCTGCTGTTGATCTATGTCAGGTAAATTAATTTTAATCTTAAGCAAATCCGACTTTGTTAAACTTGGAATTGTAACAGCTTTATTCAATCTCTCAAAATCAAACTTTTTGCAAAAATAATATAAATACCGAGGCTTTAATACATCTTGCCTAGCCTCTAATCCAAAAGCTGTATCAACATTCCAAAAAGGTTCTTCGACATAAATTGGATTGTTAATGCTTCCTTTTCTTCCTATAACAACCGTATCCGCTTTGCAAATATAGTCGTCTGCATACCCCATTATCCCGCCACTTCCATAGATAGGATATGCCCATTTGGGATTTTCAACAGCCTTCTGATTTTTCCCATTTTTTATCTCTAAAACATCACCAAATATCATCTTGTTATCATACCACAAATTCATTTGCACTATAGTTGCTTTTTAGACATATGTTTGCTATAATATTCTTGGTGCTACCCTATTCGGTAGGCGGTTAGCCTTCTCCACAGGAGTTATAGCCTTGTGTTGACATAGAAATCCTTTCAGGAAATCTAATGAGGAGGTTTTGTGCCTATGCTTACAACGGACTTATTTATAGCCATCGTCAGCTTATGTCTTACATGCTATGCTCTTGGTTATACCGTTGGTTCTAAGAGCAATGATAAAACACAAAAATGACCGCCAAGCCCTGGTAAACTAAGCGGTCATTTTGACTAAAACATATCAGGCTAACCGTCTATCGGTAGCACCTTCTTTATCAGTATACTAACATCTAACCGCTCATATGTCAAACATATATTCTTTTTTAATCAGTTCTGCAAATCCGAAATTGTTTTTCCTTTCCTATTTTTCTAACATTTCCTTTAATTCTAAAAGTTCCTTAGTAGCCTGTTCATCCAGCTTCATTATTTCAGCCATAATCTCCTCTGTTGGAGGGTATTCGACTGGTATATATTCCACCTCTTTGTATTTATTGATGGATAAATCATAATCATTGCTAACGATTTCTTCTTTTTCAACAAAGAAGGATTTGTCTGTTTTGCTTCTTTCCTCTTCTTGATCCAGATTTTTAAACCTGTGAATAATATCAGGAATATCGTTTTCATCTACCGGTGTCCTTTTGTCATCAAGAGAACGCCCATCTGCCTCCATATCGAAAAACCAGACTTTGTCCGTTCCACCGTGCCCGGTTTTTGTAAAAATCAAAATGGCTGTGGACACTCCTGCATATGGCTAAAAAACTCCGGATGGCATAGAAATGACCGCTTCCAATCGATTTTTCTCTACAATTTCTTTACGAATATTCTTATGAGCTTTTCTTCGTATGTTGAAGATGGGTGGCAGGTGCGCTTGCATCGGCCCGGATGGTGTGCTGTTTGGATCATCCAATCTCAGACTCATTTCTGCTCGCAGGAGTCGTCTTTTCAAAAACCAGATTTTTCAATCGATCCTCCGAAGTAAAGATGCCCTCAATTCTATTAGAAGCCTCTGTACTTTGGATCTTAGCCAATTCGACCAGCTCATTTAGTTCATCTCTATGAGCTTCAATAAACAATCTTTGCTCTCCCTTAAACTCGTGAATCAAGGTCAACTGTTTGACTATATCCGGGCTAAGAAGCTTTTGCCAATTCTCCTTATAATCAATGATTCTCACTTTTAATTACCTCACCCACTCTTCAACTTGGTCAAACTTCTGCATTTTGACTAAATTGAATTCACTTTTACCAGTATATAGGCTGCAAAATTTTCTGTCAACATTATGAGACACAAACAGCAGGCAACATTTCGTTCCCTGCTGTTAAAAATCCTATCATCCGACAAAGATACTCCTGCCTGGCAGATCAGTCTCACCATAATCAGTGTTCTGGCAATCAACTGATTTTCTCTCTGTCTTTGATTATTTACTAGGAATCATCCTAGCAATACGTCCAGCGAATTCGTTAATATTCTGCGTCTGCAAAATAACACGTCCCGGACCTACTAACCTGGTCAGGAAAAGACCTTCGCCACCTAAGAAAATATTTTTAAGACCTTTGACTGTCTCAATCTCGTAGCTGACAGAACGCTCAAACGCCACAACATTACCTGTGTCTACTTTAAGCACCTCTCCCGGCTGCAGATCTTTAATGACTTTGTCACCATCGATCTCCAAAAATGCCATACCGACACCGGACAGATCCTGCAAAATAAAGCCCTCACCGCCAAACAAACCGGCAGAAAGCTTTTTCGTAAATGCGACATTTAAATTTACTCCCGGTTCTGCACAAAGGAATGCACCTTTCTGGCATACCATTCCACCTGTCTCGCCAACGTTGATAGGCATGATCTCACCGGCTACGGTTGATGCAAAAGCAATGGTTGTGCCCGGTGCCTGTGCTGTGTATCTCGCCATAAACATGGACTCACCGGCAAACATTCTTCCAACACCCTTCATAATTCCACCGTTGGTGCTCGTGCTCATTTCAATCCCGTCAGACTGCCAAACCATTCCACCTGACTGTGTGTACATTGACTCTCCGGCCTGATCAAACAAAATTTCCACTGCCGGCATAGTGTTTCCTACGATTCTGTACTGCATAAATACCTCCGTTTCAAATGCTTTTTCATCTTTCCAAGTATATTCTAACATTTTTTCACTATACCAACAATATATTTTATTACTTATACTTCCCATACCGGAAGTTATTTCAAAACCACATATGGCTTATTATGTCAAAGAATACTAAGAATTTTGCAGCCACAACATCGTGGTTTCTACCGACAGAGAACTATAGTAATTGCCTTGCCACATTTACGTTTTTGGTGATTTCTAGATTTTGTTGTCTCTGATGATTGATTTACATGCCCTTCGGAAACTCGAAGTCCCGGAAGCAAGGTAATCATCATTTTTGAAAGGGACTTTGCGCTCGTCGTTACTTATGTCTCGTATTTCAGAGACATTAAGTAACGTGACGTAGCGCATCGTAGCGAAAGCGTCCCGTCCAAAAATGGATGATACCTTGCTAAACCGGGACATCTCAGACAATCCTTCGGGCATGTATTCATCAGAGACTTAACAAAATAAGCAATATGCGGTTGTGAAGGATTTGAGGTATGGGAAGTTTGAGTTTATTATTATGTATCCACCATGCTTTACAGGCATGATGGAGTTTTGTATTAATTTAATAGAAGAAGAGGATCAACCGCTGTTCCATTCTGCTCTACCTTAAAATACAGATTACACCCTTCTTCCGTATACGCTGTACTTGGTGCCGCAAGTTTTCCAATGGTTTCTCCCGCTTTTAATTCATCGCCTTCTTTGACGGATACTGCCTTGAGCTGCCCATATGTGAGCGTGTATCCATTGCCAATGTTCATTGTCACGGTTTTGCCTGTTTCATCGTTCTTACTAACCGACAAGACTTCACCGGCCGCTGCGGTTTTAACGTTCTGTCCGACTTTGCCGCCGATGATCAATGCCGGATTACATCGATACTGTGCTAATGTCTTAAAATATACGGCATCTGTCATGCTAAACTTCATCAATACCTTACCTTTGACCGGCCAGCTCAATCCCTTTTCTTCATTAAAGGCAAAGTGCTTCTTGTCTTTTTGGGAGGCTACCGTTGTATCCTTAGCAGCTGCTTTTCTTGATCTACCAGACTTTGCTGCAGTCTTTTCGTTGTTTGCGGTATTTTTTTTCTGCGGTTTTTTCGTCACCTTTGGCTGTGGCGTATCACTTGGGATCGACGGTGCTATTGTTGCCTTATTTTTGTCTGCAATCGACTGATCCTTAGAATTTCCCACAGGCTGCATACTGTCTTCCGGTGCATCTGAGGACTCTACCTCTGCTTTCATAAAGCCTCCATCCTGCGGATCATTATTCATTCGATAGTATGTTGTTCCGATCGCCAACAGGCACACTAATGCAGTACACACCGATACATAAAATCCTTTTTTCTTCCACATGGATTCCTTCTCTTCAAACATCTTTTCCTCCATTCTGACTTGTAACTACAGCACCTCTCTGTAGTCTTTGCCGCTTTATTTTCCAAACTTCCACAACCGAAATCTGCGCAAAAACTTGCAACTGCAGCAATTGTCTTAGTCCTTTTGCAGCAGAACAAGTTAGTGTATTGGCTACAAAACATTTGCTTATCATGACACATAATAAAGTATTATGGGAATAGTCACTATCGCAGGTTATGCAAGTTTGACTTTCTATTGCTAGTGTTGCCAATATGCAGGAAAATATACGAAAGAAGCTATCGCAAATGAGCGATAGCTTCTTTCTGTTATTAACTCAAACTTTCCATACCTCAAATCCTTCACAACCACATATTGCTTATTATGTCAGCAACAAATAAACTATTTTGCAGCCAGTAGTCTGACTTGTTCTGCCGGCAGCGAACTAAGATAATTGCCGCAGAACGCAGAGTTTTTGGGTGATTTCTTATTTTGTTAAGTCTCTGATGAATACATGCCCGAAGGATTGTCTGAGATGTCCCGGTTTAGCAAGGTATCATCCATTTTTGGACGGGACGCTTTCGCTACGATGCGCTACGTCACGTTACTTAATGTCTCTGAAATACGAGACATAAGTAACGACGAGCGCAAAGTCCCTTTCAAAAATGATGATTACCTTGCTTCCGGGACTTCGAGTTTCCGAAGGGCATGTAAATCAATCATCAGAGACAACAAAATCTAGAAATCACCAAAAACGTAAATGCGGCAAGGCAATTACTATAGTTCTCTGTCGGCAGAAACCGCTATGTTGTGGCTGCAAAATTCTTAGTATTCTTTGACATAATAAGCAATATGTGGTTTTGAAATAACTTCCGGTATGGGGAGTTTGAATACTTTACTATTGCAAAATGCTGCATGACCCGGTAATTTTGCAATCCCTCATACATTTTCTCTAGGATTCCTTACGTGCAATTGCAGTCTGTGCAGCCTGTACAGCGCCTTCCAGCGTATCTGCTGCTGCCAAGAAACCGCTTGCATGACAAAAACGAAGCGAAGCGATTCCACTGATCTGCGATAATTCCGGTGCGTCTTTACCACGCCACTCTTCCGGCATTGCACATACCAGTGCTGTATCACCATGTTCTATCGGAACTCCCTGCACGCTATATCCCCCGCGATTCGACGGATATACCACCATTTGATAACTACTTCCAATCACTTCATTCTTCCACGGAACAAACTTCGGAAGGATCAATATACTGCCGTTGCTTTCTTCCATTGCCTTACGAACCAGCGATGCCGCACGTACAATACCGGCTACCGCCTCAAAATGGTTACGCAGGATTTCCTCTGCCATCTTCACCGCGCGCCAAAAGCAATCGTCATAACTCTCTTCGGAATCCCAAGAAGGATTAAACTCATCAATAATGGACGCCAAAACATTGTGACATCCGGTATTGTCGGATTCATCTAACGGCTGCACAAAAGACTCATCAAAACGCACTGCCTCTTCCTCACCAATGCACTGTGCACCGTATTCGCGCCATAGCAGTCCAAAAGCAGCATAAGGGCATCCGTTCTCACGGTATTCCTTATCTTCCTGGTGATGATCAAAACGGCCGCGTCCTATATCATACACAATGCCGTCAAAATCTGCCGGCACCTCAAAACCGCGTGTTACCTGAATCTCCGGTTTGATCAATCGCAAAAATGCTGTCGCAAATACATCATCTGAATGAAATTTCGCACCATGCGTGAATGCCTGGTCCGGCAATGCTGTCTTGCATTGAAAAAATGGCTCTTTCATAGAAATCCTCCATTAGCTGTTATTATGCCAATTCCTGCTCTAACGATTCACGAACTGCCTTAATAAATCCTTCGCTGTTTAATACCGTCACATTTTCAAGGCTGGTGATCAGAGCAAGATCCTTCGTCATCTTACCGGACTCGATCGTACCCAGTGTCGCTTTCTCTAATTTATCTGCAAAATCCTGCAGTTCCTGAATACCGTCCATCTCACCACGCTTACGCAGTGCTCCGGTCCAAGCGAAGATCGTTGCTACAGAGTTAGTAGAAGTCTCTTCACCCTTCAAATGTTTATAGTAATGTCTCTGTACTGTTCCATGCGCTGCCTCATATTCATATACGCCAGATGGAGATACCAATACCGAAGTCATCATAGCAAGAGAACCGCATGCGGAAGATACCATATCGCTCATAACATCTCCATCATAGTTCTTACATGCCCAGATAAATCCTCCTTTTGCCTTCATAACACGTGCTACGGCATCATCGATCAATGTATAGAAATACTCAATCCCGGCAGCATCAAATTTCTCCTTATATTCTTTATCAAAAATATCCTGGAAAATATCTTTGAAATTATGATCGTATATCTTAGAGATCGTATCCTTCGTTGCAAACCAAAGATCCTGCTTTGTATCTAATGCATAGTTAAAGCATGCACGGGCAAAGCTCTCAATAGATTTATCTTTATTATGGATACCCTGAATGATTCCCGGACCATCAAAATCCATGATCGTCTGGCGGATCTCTTTGCCATCTTCTCCGGTAAATACTAACTCAGCCTTACCAGGACCCGGCACCTTGATCTCTGTATTTTTATAAACATCACCGTATGCATGTCTTGCCAACGTGATCGGCTTCTCCCAATTCTTAACGCACGGCTCAATGCCTTTTACCTGAATCGGTGCACGGAATACGGTGCCGTCTAATGCAGCACGGATCGTACCGTTTGGTGATTTCCACATTTCCTTCAAGTCATACTCTGTCATACGAGCAGCATTTGGTGTGATCGTTGCGCACTTTACTGCAACACCATACTTCTTCGTTGCCTCTGCAGAGTCGATCGTAACCTGATCATTTGTCTGATTACGGTACTCCAAACCAAGATCGTAATATTCTGTCTTGAGATCGATAAATGGAAGCAGCAGTTCATCCTTGATCATCTGCCATAAAATACGGGTCATTTCATCTCCATCCATCTCTACCAAAGGGGTTGTCATCTTAATTTTGTCCACTGCATTATCCTCCTTTTACTGTTGTGCCTGTAATTTCACAAATTTTACTTCACAATCATAGCACAAATGAGTCTGTTTGTGAAATATTTTTATTACCATATGTGTTGACAAATACAAATTAGCATGTTATCTTTTAACTGTCAAGAGTGTTTCCCTCACATTCTTTTGTTCCTATCGTACATAGCAACCGGCGCAGCTATCGTTCTACTCCCGATCAGATATGTTTTCATGCGCAGAAATGAGGTATTTATGGAAATGAAACAACAATTTTTCAAACACACATCTGTCAACCGCACTTTCTTTATTATGGTATTGATCGCCGCACTGCTTACAGGGTTATTCGCCCCTGCTATGGTCCGCCACTCCGGTGCTGCATCTCCGTTTATCATTTTATCCAGTTATCGTTCTTCGTTAAAGATCGGTCAGGAAATGGTCTTGTCTGCCGTCACCTCTGACCTAAGCTACCCTTCCTTTACCAGTTCGGCCTCCTCCATCGCTTCCGTCAATGTATATGGAGTGATCACTGCCAAAAAAGCCGGCACCTGCAAGATCAAAGTCAAATCCGGTAAATCCGAAACCTATTGTCAGATTCAAGTCGTTCCAACGACAATCTCCCTCAACAAAACGGCACTTTCACTGGAAAAGCAGCAGACATTCCAATTGACAGCCAGGACATCAAATCGCAGTGTCCCAACTTACCGCAGCAATAAAAAAAGTGTCGCACTGGTCTCTTCTACCGGTCTGATCACCGCACTCAAACCCGGCAGTGCAACGATTACGATCAAAGCAGATCAGACAGAACAGCACTGTCAAGTTACCGTTGTTAAACCAACTATCACTCTATCCCAAACAGCCGCATCACTGTTCCGCGGACAGAACATATCACTGCGGGCATCCGTTTCAAACAAAACCGTTCCGACCTGGTCTTCCAGCGCTAGGAGTATCGCTGTTGTCTCGGATTCCGGAGTAGTGACTGCCAAAAAACATGGCACGGCAACCATTGCCGTCAAGGCAGATGGCGTTACACGAACTTGCAAAATAACCGTAAAATCTCCCACGATCAAATTAAGTGCTTCTAAATTAACAATAAAAAAAGGAAAGCGAAAAACACTGACTGCCAAAGTTTCTTCCGGCAATGCACCCACCTATTCCAGCAGCAACTCTTCTGTGGCATCTGTCACCAAAAAAGGTGTGATCTCCGCACGCAAAAAAGGTACCGCCACGATCAAAGTGAAAGAGGACGGTACCACAGTTAGTTGTAAGATCACCGTAAAATAGTATGATGCAGAGAATATGCCATGGCATCCGTTAGGGGCTACATACCCTTTGACGGCAACATCATAATCTGTTATTGTCCGATCAGTTTCTTGCGCAGCCGCCACAGGAAGCACATCCTGCCGGGGCATTGTTTACCATGTGCTCATAATAAGAAGAAATACTGCAGATCGCCTGCGAAGAGATTCCCTCTCCACTTCCGGTAAATCCAAGTCCTTCTTCTGTTGTTGCCTTAATATTAACCTGGTCAAGCTCAATCCCCAGCGTATCAGCAACATTTTTTCGCATCGTATCAATGTAATCTCTCATTTTAGGTTTCTGTGCAATGATCGTTGCATCGATATTGTCGATCATATAGCACTTTTCTTCCAGCAGCTTGCCAACATGCTCTAACAGCTTTATGCTGGATACTCCTTTGTAGGCAGCATCTGTATCCGGAAAATGTTTTCCAATATCTCCCAGTGCTGCCGCACCGAGTAAAGCATCCATGATCGCATGCAAAAGTACATCAGCATCTGAATGTCCTAACAATCCCTTTTCATATGGGATCTCTACCCCTCCCAAGATGAGCGGTCGATCCTCTACCAAACGGTGTACATCATATCCCATTCCAACGCGCATAGTAATCCTCCTACTAATGCTTCAAAAGCATCTATCTTGCTTTATCGCACTCCTTCTCTGCTATTTCCTGATTTAACAAAAAGAGCAGGTATATCAATTATACCTGCTCTTCATTTAGTAGCGGAAAAGGGATTTGAACCCCTGACACCATGGGTATGAACCATGTGCTCTCGCCAACTGAGCTATTCCGCCATATTAAAATAAATGACTGTGCTTGATACAGTCTAATGGGACCTACAGGGCTCGAACCTGTGACCCTCTGCTTGTAAGGCAGATGCTCTCCCAGCTGAGCTAAGATCCCGTACAATTTCAAGCGACTTGTATAATATATCAAACCTTTTCTGTATTGTCAAGCTTTTTTTTAATTTTTTCTAAGTTTGTCCATCCATCCCTTTGCCGTGTTTCATTATACTTGGAAAATACATGTTTTGCAAGGTCAATTGGAGTTATTCCATGGGAGAAATTGAATTTTTTCATCATTTCTCGTATAATAAAAAAGTGTGGCTTACTAAAACATCCCGTACCGGAAGTTGCTGTAAGAATCACATATTGCTTATTATGTGATGGTCTAATTATATTTTGCAGCCGCTATATAGTGAGTCCTGCCATCAAGAAACTATAGCAATTACTTAGCCGCAATTAGTTTTCACAGAACAAAGATTAAAACACATTGCCGTCAACAGACGGCAGAATGGAGGAACTTTATGAATGCACGTACTGTAAACATCAGCAGTCTCGTTATTTTACTGGCACTGCTCTCGCTGATCTGTGAGGGATTTTTATATTATTTTTTGCCATCACCAATATGGTCGATCGTATTTGCAGTATTAGTATCTCTCGCATTATCACACTTTTTTTTGGAATCATCCTTTAGCTATTCCTATAATGTGCTCCACGCTGCATTTATGACGATCGGAGCGTTCATTTATGCGGTAATCGTATACTGTATCCAGCCGAATCCGTGGCTGCACTACAGCTTTTATCTGGTACTGCTCGTCTTAGTAAACTGGTTGACACCATTTCTATACTGTTCCATCCGCGATCTGTATGATACAACGCCGCACTTCGAGGGATACCGACGTTTCTTTATCCAAATGAGTATAGTGCTGCTCGTATGCTATATATTGGCACTGATCAAGCAATACTACATTACACCGATCGTTCCGCCTTACAAAGAGCCTGCCTTTGGCGCACAGAACTTTGTACCGTTTATGGCAACCGGTAATTATCTGGAATCCGCACTGCGAAATGGTTCTGATCTGTTTCCGCTTATTTGTTATTTAGCAGAGGCAGTGTGTCTCTATATTCCATTCGGCTATTATATCTGTGCTTACTTTTTGAAATGGAATTATATATTCCGCCTGTTTTTGTATCTTGCATTTCCTGCTGCTATGGAAATTTCTCAGGCAGTCAGTGGACTGGGACGCGGACAGATTGACGATTACACTTTGGCATTGTTAGGAATCCTGATCGGAACACTGTTGTTCCATGCAATGAATGGCATTTTCCGTTCGTTTGCAGGACGTAGCATTCTATTCCCAAGAAATCAGATCAACTTAAACCACTTTATTGACTCCAATTTTCCACAGCAATAACAATAATAATATTACCAAAAATTCCCATACCGAAATCTGATGCTTGACTACACAATAAGCAATATGTGGTCATAAAACAGTGTTCGGTATGGGAATTTTGTTGTACTAATATTTGCGGAACTCATTAATGTCTTTGGCTAAGATTTTAATGCCACGGATCTGGCTTTCAAATACGCCCTGCTCAAAGAGTGCCTTGATGATCATGCCGGCCGGTATACCGATGATCAACCCAAGCATTCCGATCCAGCGATAGCCGATAAACATAGATAACAGTGTCAAAAATGGGCTGATCCCGATACTGTCTCCCACAAGTTTTGGCTCGATCAATCTTCGAACGATCATTGTAACAAAATAAGCAACTATCAATACTGCCGCATGAACATATCCGCCGGTCAGCAAATAATAAGCCGCCCACGGCATGATCACAGTTCCCGTACCAATAAAAGGCAGAAAATCTAAGAGTGCTGTGATCACCGCGATCACCATCGCGTGTTTAATATGAAGTGCCCCAAAAAAACACCACAAAATAACAAACATGATGAACATGATCTTAAAACATGCTTTCAGATATCCACCAACGGCTTTCACCATAACATCACAAAATACATTCCATATGTGCTTAACACTCGATGGTGTGTATTTCAAAACTGTATCCTTGATCTTTTGTCGATCAGCGACAAAGAAATACGCTAACATGATCGTCAAGATCGACAACACCAGTCCATCAATAACGGAACCAGCTAGGGAACTCATTGTTTTCATTGGACTGTCCGTCAATGAATTTAAAAATTTCAAAATATAATCATTTAATCTACCGTTGTCTCCCGGCAGCAACTTGTCCACATCAGATGGTATCAAATGAACCTTGCTGTGCAAAGTTGCCAGCGAATCATTAATGTTTTGAAGTACCGTCTGATACAATCCCGGCAGATCAACAACCCAGGCACTAACCTGCAAAATTATCTCTCGTATGCCAAAAACAAGCAGCGCTGCAACAGCCGCCAAAATAAGCACGATAACGATCACAGAACCATGCTTACGCATGATCTTGATCCGTTTTTCCAAAAAACTAACCAACGGATTTGTAATCATTGCAATGACCCACGCTATGATGATTGGTAAAAAAAATCGAAACAGCTTCGGTCCCAAAAAGAAAACTGCCAGTAGTGCTGCTAGAGTCACTACTAAATTGACCACGATCCGTTGATGCAAAACCTTTCGTTCTTCTGGCATAACTGCATTCCCCTCTTTCTTTGCCGTAAATAGTGTTTCTCTGCCTCTATATTAAGGCAAAGCATACAGCCATGCCTTGCCCAATCATCACAGAGAACATGATAACATTGTTACTTAATCTGACAATTTTATAGCAAATACAAATCCAACTGCTAAAATGATAACACCGGAAATCCAAGTCACGGCACTAAGTCCAAGCAGTGGTGTCTGCATGAGAATTACTACCGGAGAGGCAGCTACTAATCCCAAAATAGCCGTGTAGGTCAATGTTTCCTGCTTATTAAGCAGCACTTCGATCATCTTAGCAATAGCAAAAATACCGATCACAACGCCAAGTCCGAATGGAATCAATGATCCACATAACTGCAAAATCGTATGCCACTGTCCCTTTGCAAGCGCGCTCGTAAAATCTTTGACTGCTAAGAGGATTGGGTTGTAATAACCAAGGATCATGAGCATCATAGACCCGCTCACACCAGGGATAACCATTGTTGCAGATGCGATCACACCTACGATAAACAGTAAGATTGCCGGAATGATTCCTACCGTCAGCGTCACTTCCTTGCCTTCGCCGCCAAAATATTGCATTAATATAATAGATAGGAAAAATACTAAAAATACAATAACATGGGATATCCCTTTTTTCTTGCCTTTTACTTTGCCTAGCAGCAACGGGAGACCGCCTAAGATCAGACCGATGAATGCCATCTTGGTCTGAAATCCATAATGTTCCAACAAAAATCCAATAATATATGCAAAACCAACAATTCCAACTGCCATACCGATAATATATGGAGACAGGATTTTCAAACTCTTTTTCAATTGTGAAAACAAATGTGTCACACAATAAATAATGTCATCATAGATTCCCATCGAAACCATCATGGTTCCGCCACTCACTCCCGGAATGGCATTTGCCACACCGATCAACATACCTTTTAATATGTCTTTAATATACTTCATTTCTTTCCTCCACAATTTCAACAAATTTTTGTCACAGACACATTTTACTATAATAAACAGGCAGTTACAATTAGTAATACATTAAAAATTTATGAATTTTGCGACACCGTTTAGCAGTTGCAACTGTGCTCAATACTTCCTATAATAAGATGCACAGGGCAAAAGCAAATAATACTGTATCATAATAATGTACGTACTAATGCAGATAGCTCTGTATCATAATGATGTAAGTACTAATACAGATGGCTCTGCATCATAATGATGTAGTAGGTATCAATACAGATGGCTCTGTATCTTGCCTGTAACGAACACCTGTCGGCTTTATCCGGCAAACACCTATAGGAACCCATTATAAGAAAGGTATGGAACATAACATTGAAATATATACAAATTCACAGAAAAAACGTCCTTTGGCGTCAAAGCATATGCTTGTTTGTGCTGATCTCCCTTGTACTTTCTATGTCGCCTCGTCCGACAATGGCAAAGGAGAATGTACAAACAGATTGGACCAGACGCGTGATCACACACACTATCACAAATTCAAACAGCAAACTCCTTCATTTTCGATTTATGGATCAAAATGAGCAGGAGGTATCCCTGACGGAAAATAGCACTTCGCTGCAGTCAGATTCACTAACACAGAGTCCTTCTACCGACTTATCATCAGCTGCTCTCCAGAGTTTTAGACTGACAGCTCCGATCCGATCAGCCTTAAAAGGAGACAGCAATCTGCCAGCCTCATACGATCTGCGTGACTCCGGAGTTATCACTTCCATCAAAGATCAAGGAAATAGTGGAGCATGTTGGGCATTTGGCACTCTCAAATCAGCAGAATCCAATGCCATTCGCAAAGGTTTCTTAACAAAAAATCATGCCGATTTTTCAGAAAATCATTTGGCGTGGTTTGCTTTTCATCCATCCGAACGTGGCGGTGACAAACTGATCACAGACGGCTTTTATCCAATTTCCTCAGACGTTGATGCCGCCTATACCTGGGGCGGATCATCCCTGATCGCTTTATTTACATTAGCACGCTGGTCTGGCGTAGTATCAGAATCCACTGCACCTTTCCAGGCTGATACATTGGCAGAACGCAGTGCAATGGCACAAAAAATGAAAAAAAACGGAGAAGTTCTCCGCTATCGCTCAAACTATCATATGCAAAATGCCACCTGTTATGATGCTGCACCAACAAGTGCCTGGAAAAATGCACTCATGAACACTTCCGCACTAGCGGCCGGAATGTATTACAACACGGCCTACGCTTCCAAGGGTTCTGCCGGTGCCACCTATTACCAGACTGCATATGCAGGTTCTACCGCTGTAAAATCCTCCAATCACTGCGTAACGATCATTGGCTGGGACGATAACTACTCCAGACTGAATTTTCCAAGCAGTCATCGCCCCAAATCCGACGGTGCGTGGCTGGTTGCCAACAGCTATGGCCGCAAAACCGATGAAAACGGATATTTCTGGCTGTCATACGAAGAACCGTCTATTTGTGATGTCTACGCCTTCGAGCTGGAAAAAAATACAAAGTACGACACAAATTATCAATACGATGGTTTTGGATGGGGCAGTGCGATCCCAGATACTACAAGTCCGAAAGGGGCTAATATCTTTCGTGTCCGTTCAGATTACAACCAAAACCTTAAGGCTGTAGGCATCTATACGATCACCGACGCCCAAAATGTAACGATCCAAATATACAAAAACGTTACTTCCGGCTACCCGACAAGCGGTAAACTTGTCAAGGCAAGTACCACTACCGCATCCATTCCCTACAATGGCTTTCACACGATCACACTCGCAAAACCGGTAGCACTCACAGGAGGCTCCTCATTTTCTGTCGTGGTAACCTACCATTCAAAAAATAACACAGAGGCTTATCTGCCGATTGAAGGGACAGGCGCTTCTACTAATCGTGTGCAATCTCTGTACAACAGCGAAACCGGGCAGAGTTTTTATTATTCGCCTACTGCGAATAGCTGGGTAGACACTTCTGCGGCAGGACAAAATAACGTCTGCATCAAGGCATTTGCCAAAAACACAACGCCAAAGCCGACAATTTCCTTTCGATCTGCCAAAATTATTGTTGGGAAGAAAGAGACCTTAAAGCTTCCTCTTACATTAAAACACATTACCGCAAGCCAGGTCCGCTATAAAAGCAGTAAGAAAAAAATAGTTTCTGTAACTGCAAGAGGTAAGATCCGTGCCAAAAAACGAGGAACCGCTACAATTACCGCTTATGGCAAAAATGTCAAGGCACGCATAAAAATTATCGTAAAAAAAGCACCCTCTTCTGTCGCTTTGAAAGCGAAGAAAAAAGTGCTGAAAAAAGGCTCTGCTCTACAATTGAAGGTTGCACTTTCCAAACATAGTGCCAGCCGAAAACGAACTTTTCGGTCATCAAATCCAAAAGTGCTGAAGGTATCCTCAAGTGGGATCGTTTATGCGCGCAAAAAAGGGACCGCGACCATTACAGTGATGACCTATAACCGCCATAAGGCCAAGTTAAAACTTCGCGTCAAATAGCGATAACCTGGGCTCTCCCTCTCTGCCGCACTATGCCAACCGAACATCATCTGCCATAAACGTTAGATCATGGTGTGTAGACATTAATACTCTGCCACGGTGTCATTCTCTATCGTATCAAGCGCCGGCTTCAATACATCAGCTGCGGCCTCATCTGCATGCGATTCCAACTGTCGGATCCACACAGATGGTTCCACACGTTGGATCGTATTCAGACATTGATCCAAAAGTCCCTCACGCCAAAACGGCGACTTGCAGTGTACTAACATCAGAAGCTGTCTTTTGTCCTCCGGCAAATCTGTAACTGCGCCGGCATCCGACTTCTTCAAAAATACAATACCACCTAACGGTGCACGCTCTGCCTGTACTGCCTCAGGACTGCACCAAGGCGTTCCGTATAAATATAATCTTTCTTTATAAATTCCGATAATATTCGCAGAATCGTTCAAGATTTTTCCAATTTGCTTTCCCTGACAGATCCCCGCAAATTCTGCATTCGGATCTGCCGCAAGAATCACACCGCGGCCATCAACAAGCAGCGACGAGGAATCCAATACAAAACGTCCATTTTGCTCCAATGCCAGATAGATAACATCACGCAATGCCAAAAACAACTCTTCCTTCCATTTACCCTCTGCATCCTGTACCACATATACTTTGGCACTGCGATAGCCCTTGGCAATTGCAATACTGGTCAACTGTACATTCTTAGGATAGAGCAGATCAATTCCCATAGCTCCCTCAAACACACCGATTTCTTCCGATTCCATCAGCATGATCTGACCAACTGTCATTTGAATGTTCATTGTCATTTCCGGTTCTTCCACGATATCAATCGTCAATTGCGGTTCTTCGCTTTCATCACATCGGAATGCCTGAAAATTAGAATGCAGATTCTGTTCCTCCACATTAATGCAAACAACGGTATCTCCAATGCAGTATTTCATTGGCGTATCCTCCCTCTATCGAAACCTTTTGATGCGTCTCATTTTCGTTCTGCTGTTCAATTTTTCGTTCACAACATAATTTTGAATAATATTACAGCTCGCCAGATCTTCTGCCGCTGTGCAAAAATCCTCCCAAAAAGAATCTCTCTGTTCTTCTGCGATCATATAACTGATTGCTAATTCATCAAATACCTTACGTGGATTTTCATCCTGATCGATCTTACGCACAATATCATACTCCAACGCCCCCAATTGCATGACCGGATAATCTCTGACAATTCCCTGTCCTACCGGCAGTGCATATATGACATCCGCCAACTTGCGTACTACATAATATTTATTTCTTACCATACATACCTCCCACTCTTTGATTTATTTGCCGCTGTCTTTATATTTCCAAAAGGACGCAGTCACTCGGAACCGGCTGACTCCTCCATAAAAGATGCAAAAAACTCAGGGCACATATCCAATAAAGTCGGTTGATCCTTATCCGGACGAAACAAGTCCAAAACCGGCTTCATAACACGTTCAAACTTGTCTGCATCTTTGGATAAACGCAATATTTCCGCCGTATTGACCGCATCTGCCAAGGCGGTATGCTGCGCCCCGGTAAACTCATAATCTGCTGCGGTAACTGCCTGCTTCAATTTAATCTTCTTGTTAATTCCTAACAGCTCACTATATACTTCTTGAAAGTCCGTCCAATGACTCTCCATACGGGCAATGATCGGTCCCTTGTACTCCTTAAATGTCGATTCCGTCTGAAACTGCCGGATATCCGACATACTCCAAGAATAAAACCAGGTAGGCTCTGATCCGATCCACTCAGCGAAATCATCCATCGCCTTCGCAAAACGCGGTGCCCCTACCAGTTTATCATCCGTAATGCCGGTTAACGCTATGATCCGATGATCCATCGCCCCATAATCCGGAGCAACATATGTCTGATACTGATCAATAACCTCAAACTGATCATCCATCTTCACTGCGCCAATCTCTATTAACTCACTGGAGAGCTTTATGTCACCTCGCTGTTGTTTATCAATTTTGTTCATTTCCAAATCAATCATGATATGATTCACCGGACACACTTCCCTTCTGTTCGATGATCGAATTTGCTTCTCATGCGGTAATACCGCCTCTTTTTATTGTACCACAAAGCGATACACTTTGCATTAACAACTTCGCAAAAATTGACGTAACATCAAAATTATGTTATAATGCTATTGTCAATTGAATGGATTATTTTTGGGACAAGTTCGATCTTCATACAGTTAGTAATATTTTCGGACTAAAGATTCTGAGAAGATAATCTCACCATAGAAAGGTATAGGTGCTATATGAGTCAGGCAGACATACTCCGGGTAAGATCCTCCGTAGACCAAAACATCGGAAATAAAGTTAAGATCCGTGCGAACCGCGGGCGCCACAAGATCGATGTGACAGAGGGCATCATCCGTGAAACCTACCCAAGTATCTTTCTGGTGGAAGTAGAGAATAAGCTCGACGATACCACACAGAAGATTTCTTTCAGCTACACAGATGTACTCACAAAAGACGTCCAGATGCAGTTGATTTAAGGATCGCTGTGTTTTAATAGTATTTTGATATTATGATGTAGGTACAAATACTCTTTTGATCCATGCATTATATTATTAATGACAATGCAAAAAGAAGATACCGATTCACACTTTGCGATGAATATGGTATCTTCTTTTTATGTGTATTCTGTCATCATACTATCTGAAACAAATTATATTGCCTCGCCGTCATTGTCTGCATTGCGTTGTCTGGTCTTGATCGCACAAACAATATAAAACGCTGCCAGGATCAGGCTTAATCCGCCCCAGATTGCTAAATCACCAAATTCTCCTCGATCAGCAAGACTCATCAAAAATCCAAGCAAATAGAATACAGCAGTTACGATCAGTCCCGCAATCCCTTTTGCGTTACGCATCACAATTCCCAAAATTCCACCGACCAGATATACAAATGCACATAATAACCCTGAACTGCCGCTGGTTGAATTATTCTCCTGCAATGCATTTCCTACCCCTACTGCGCAAGACTGTAATGCAATAAACAAGAACAAAACAATGGAAATAATCCCTATCGTCAACCTTCCACTACTCCACACGCCTTTTCTCTTATTATCCATATTCTCCTTCATTCCTTTCCATGATATGCTTACCTTTTATCGTAAGGTTCAGGCTATTTTCAACTTCCTATTCCTGTTACCTGTTTACTTAAGTGTCAACTTCGCTACTCCTGTTTTGTACTCCTTCATATAATCATCATTCGGTCTGACATCCAATGTAAACTCGATCGTTTTTACTTTGCTAATATTGTTGTCAGTCAAAAAGCCTTGGCTTAAATCTATCGTGACTATATTTTGCTGTTTATCAAATACCGGAATACTAACAAGATCAAAATCTGTTCCTGACGAGGTATAGTCATTCACGGTAATGTTTTCAACATCAAAAACCTGATACTTTCCAGTCGTATTCGTAACAGCAAATTGATATTTATCCCCGTCGCCTCCCAGGTATTCGATCTTAATGCCGTTTTTGTTATAAATCGATTTACCGGTTTTGACTACTTTCCTGCCTTGAAACTTATTCGTTTTAATGCGGATTACATCTGTGTAAAACGAATTATACTCATCAGAATCTACTGCTTGAAATTTGATATCCACAAATTCTATGTCTTTCATTCCCATGTCTTCCATAAAATCTGTATCAAGCTCTAGTTTTGCATTTGCTTTCTTTCCTTTGGCAATTTCACAATCAAGGTCAAACATGTTGTTATTCGTCATAATTCCATTGATCGAATATGCACTGGCATAAATTGTCCAATTTGCACTGGATTTGTTCTGAAGCCGGAACCAGATCGCCGTGTTTGCATCATCGAATTTATCAACATCAATCACCAGATTTTTCTTGTTATAAACATTTCCCTTGGTCACCGTTGTCTGCGTTTTAGAAGTAGTCTGATCCGATGTACTTTCCGTCGTTGTCTTGCTGCTCCCTTTTGCTTCCTTGTTACTCTCCTCTTTATCACTTCCACCGCTACAAGTCACTGCTAAAACTACAACAGCTACTATTACAACGGCAAAGATCAAAAAACTGCTTTTTTTATCTTTCATACGCATCCTTTCTCCTGCCTGACAAAAAAACAGACTATCAGGCACGCTTTAATTATTTGTGCCGGCTTATAGTCTGATTTTACATGAAATAATTCTATTTTTCGTCCGCTATACAGCGGAATAAGCGTGAGTTGTCAAACGATTAAGAAACAATGAGTGCTAATATGGTTATGATCAAGAAACAACGAGTGCCAATATGCTTAGGATCAAGAAACAACGAGTGCTAATATGCTTATGATCAAGAAACAACGAGTGCTAATATGCTTATGATCAAGAAACACCATACTATCGTATAAATGACCGTCATGATCATGTACAGCAGTCTGCTTTTATTCATGAGAGGCAAACGATCCATTACCCCGCCATAGTTTCCTATCAATTCGACACAACCAAGAAGCATTAACAAAGCGTCAATGCGAAATGCCCATAATGTAAAACCGGTATATGCCGCATTGTCCGCATCCGTAAACGTACCGGAAAAACAAAGTGCATAAATTAGTACATAGCCAAGAGCTGCAATAAGCATTTTCCAAATTTTTCCTGTCCGAAATCCAACCGGCAGCCACCTGCGCCATCCAAGTGCAAGCTGTTTGTCTGTACTTTTGGGCTGTAATGCGAACTGTACGATACGTTTTATAAAGTCTAACGCATCCGAGTAAAATCTATTCTGTGCAGCTAATTTACGTTTGGGAGCCAATTCGCTATGCAGATCATTCGTCCGTTTATTCGATCCGGCGATCGTTCCACGTTCCTGAATGACTTTCCGCAGTTCATCCACTGTCGGATAACGATCTTCTTTGGCAAGTTGTATGCATTTGGTGATGATATCATAGTACTTGCCGGCATATTTGCCGCTGTCCGGATAATCACCGGTCAGCATATAATAGAACGTGATGCCCAGCGCATAAATGTCCGTGCGAGGATCTGACTGCCCAAAACCATATTGTTCCGGTGCTGCAAATCTTCTTGTGCCCATCAGTCTGGTATCCTCATTTTGTTCCGCACGGAGCTCTCTTGCCGCATTGAAATCAATCAGTTTTACGACTCCATCAGAGCTAAAGATAATATTCGATGGTTTGATGTCACGATGTATGATCGGCGGTAGATTGCCATGCAGCTTGTGCAAAATATCACAAAGCGATCGGATAACAAACGCCGCATTTTCCTCCGATAATACCCCATGCTCTTCCATTACAGTCTCCAGTGTCTTTCCATGAATATATTCTTCGATCACGATCAAACGATTTTCTTCTTCCACACACTCTATAACCTTTGGAATATTATCAAATTGTTTTTCTTTTAATTGTGCATATACTTCAAAGTTATATAATAGAAGTTCCTTACGCACATAGATTTCATTCGTCTCTATATTTTTTACCAGCCATATCTGCTTATCATCACTTAACCGGGTGACTTTTTCATATAACGATAATTGGTATTTTTCTTCCAACGTCAATGTTATCCTCCCATCATGCGCTCTGTCATTCACTGCATAGTGCGCTCTGTCATTCACTGCATAGTGCGCCCTGTCATCCACTGCATACTACACTATCATTCATTGCATAGTGCGCTCCGTTATTTACTGCATAGGTTCTTGTATTTTCTAACACATTCCTTTAAAATATCATAATAGATAAATTATAGCAACAAAATGGATAATTCCTTTCTGGCTGTAAGTAATATTAACCATAAATATATTGTAGTGGAAAAGAGGAACCTATGAAAGAACAACCAACAACCGAACTACTCGATATTCTTAATAACATCGACAAAAAGGACATGAGTGCGTACATCAAAGAATTTGCTGCAACCGCTTCAGCCGCAGCTCCATTCCCGGAATACATCGCCGAACATGGCATTGCCATTGCTGACGTTGTGAATCGCTGCCGTGGTATATTATCCAAATCTTATGTATATGACATTCTAAATGGGACCAAACGAAATCCGTCCCGCGATGTTGTTCTGCTCTTATGTATCGCCGTCCATGCAGATCGCAAGCAGACAAGACGGCTGCTTGAAAAATATGGTCACCGCGATCTATACGCAAAAGATACAAGGGATATCATTATTGCGACCTATATCAACAACAAAGAATATGACATAGATCGCATTAATGACGAATTATTTCAGTACCATTTATCACCTCTTAGCACCGAGCATTAACCGACAAATACTGCCGTACATCCATCCACTTTAACGATGCCTTTCTCCACTACAGCTGAACCGCCAACGGTATATAATACCTTTCCGTTTACATTAGGTACTGTCACGGCATCTGCTCCCGGATTAATGATGACCGTGATCTCCTGTTCTGCTGAAGTGCGCTTGTAAACCAACGGATAATCATCGGATACAAAAGAGATCTCTCCTTTGCTTTGCAACGCCGGATTTGCCTTACGAAATGCGATCAAACGTTTTACTTCACTGCGAAGTGAATCTTCCTGTTCTGACTGCGTTTTCGCATTTGGACGGTCTGCGCTCTCATCAAGAGCAATATAATATTTATCCTTACGAGCTGCTGAAAATCCGGCACTCAAACTGTCATCCCACTGCATCGGTGTACGAGAACCGGTTCTTCCATATCCACCTTCCACAGAAGTTAAGCCTTCCACATAACGCATGCCAATCTCATCCCCATAGTAAATAAATGGTGCTCCCGGCATAGAAAGCAGAAATGCAAATGCCACCTTTAATTCATCCGTGTCCAAGTTCTTTGCCAAACGATCCATATCATGATTGCCGGACGGAATACAGATCAATCCTTTTCCATCTGTCTTCGCATAGTTCGCCTGATAAGCAGCAACGAATTCTTTGGCAGATCCTTCCGCATCCTTGCTGAAATACGGATGATCGCAACGGAACAGATCATTATAATGAGATGGTCCGAAGTGAAGCAAAAAGTCCATGTGAAAACCGCCGATCAAAGACTTATCCGGCTCACCCCATTCTGATACCATTGCTGCATCCGGGAATTCCTCATCCAAAAATTCACGAATGTTCTGCCAAAGAGCAATCGTCCCCTTGCTTTCCGGATCATTTTTCACCAGAGATCCCGCCATGTCCACACGAAAACCGTCACAGCCTGCATCCAGCCAAAAACGCATGATATCTTTTAGAGCCTCTCTCGTAGCGATCGGCCCTTCTGCATCCATCGGCTGCTGCCATTTCTGCTCCGGATCCGGCTGATAAAATCCATAATTCAGCGCCGGCTGATGCGAGAAAAAGTTCACAGCGCAAGAGCCGTCACGATCGGATATGCCACGAATACTTCCCATTCCTGTCGGTTCTACCCAGATACAATCTGTCCACACATACCGATCTGTATACTCATTATGTTCTGCTTTCATAGACTGCTTAAACCACTCATGCGTTACCGCAGTATGTCCCGGCACCAAGTCTAAGAGTATATGCATATCTTTGCGGTGCGCTTCCTCAAACAAACGTATCAGATCTTCATTAGTTCCATAACGCGGTGCCACTGTATAGTAATCTTCTACATCATAGCCCGCATCTCCAAACGGAGACTGAAAACATGGATTGATCCAAATCGCATTACACCCCAGATCCTGAATGTAATCCAATTTTTCAATAATACCATTGATATCACCAATTCCGTCCGCGTTCGTATCGCGGAAAGACTGCGGATAAATCTCATAAAACACAGCGTTATCAAGCCATTCCGGTTGTTTTCTCTTTGTCATCATTATAACCTTACCTTTCTTACTGTACATCTGCAGTCCTATTACCGCAGACGTATTATTTGTGTATATCGGCCAATACTATATTTGCTTAGATTTTTTCTCCTTAATATTAATCTTGCACAACAAATTTTACAAGTGTTTTTATTATTTCCTTTGCCTCCAATGGCTTTGCAAGATGTTCATTCATTCCAGCCGCAAACGATTTCTGACGATCATCTACAAACGCCTTGGCGGTCATTGCAATGATCGGAACTGTCATGGCATCTTCCCGCTCCAATGCACGAATGCACGCAGTTGCCTCTAATCCATCCATGATCGGCATCATAATATCCATCAAAACAGCATCAAACTCGCCTTCCTCAGAAGCCCTGAATTCTTTAACACAGCGCTCTCCATTCTCCACTAAAACCACTGTAGCTCCTGCCGATTCCAATATAAATTTGGTCACTTCCATATTTAATTCATTATCTTCTGCCACCAGAATTTTTTTGCCTGTCAATACACCGGATACTTCTTCCTCAGGCTGCTCTTCCTCCAAAACAGCCTCATGGTTCACCACGAGAGGCATCCTTATCTCGAACACAGACCCTTTTCCCTGCTTACTGGTAAACGAAATCTGTCCATTCATCTTATCCAATATATTTTTAACAATAGGCAGCCCTAAGCCGGTACCGCCATATAAAGTCCGTGCTGTCTCCGACTCCTGCGCAAACGGTTCAAAGATTTTCTGTTGAAATTCTTCGCTCATACCAATGCCGGTATCTTCACAGCGAAAGGTTAAGACAACATGATCTTCATCCATAGTTTCTTCTTTATAGCTTAATATGATCTTTCCATTGTCTTTATTGTACTTCACAGCATTACTCAGTATATTCATAAACATTCTCTTAATATGGATCGGACTTCCCACGAAGGAAGAATGTTTGACATCATAATCTGCCACCTGAATCGTTATGCCTCGTTCTACCGCCTGCTGCTCCACTACCTGATATAAGTTATCCAACATTCGGGACAGGTTAAATGAGCGTTCCTCCATGATGATTTCCCCGGACTCGAGTTTTCCCATATCTAACACTTCATCGACCAGTTCTAATAAAAGCCCTGAGGCATCCCATATCTTCTTACGGCATTCTGCCTGCTTATCCAGGTCATCATTGTAATAATTAGCAACCTCGATCATTCCACGAATACCGTTGATCGGCGTTCGGATATCATGACTCATTCTCTGCAAGAACTCGGTCTTGGCAACATTAGCACTCTGTGCTTCCTGCGCTTTTATAACAAGCTCGCGTTGGTATTCCCGTTCACGTTGTCGCCGTTCACGCATATGAACCTGCTCTCCGCGATACTGCACAAATAATATGATTGCAGAAAAACTAATATAAATAATAGCTGCTACTAAAACGTTGCGCCAACAGTTTACATAAACTTTCGACAACGGAAGACAGGTATAGATATAATAATCTGTCCCACCGCTCACATTTCCATAATAGAAGTTGTGGTCTACTTGAAAACGCATCAATTGTGATCGTTTTTTATGGTTTCTTATCGCACGATTTAGTTTTGAAACAAAAGGGCAGTCAAACGAATTCAGATCAACATGTCTTTTATCGTTCGAAGCAATGATCTTTTTCTCTTTCGTAATTATGATCGTACCATTGGTATGCATATTATACCCCTCCAACAAACTTTGAATTGACAGAGCATAATTTTTGGCATACTGTGCCTTTGTTACAGTATAACAAACGATCACGCCTTTTTGATCAGGTCGTCCGACTGCCGATATATCAACGAGCGTTCCGTCTTCCGTTTCAATTCTTTCTGCATAGTTTTTTAATTCATATTGTGCTGTATTTAAGACAACCTCTCGTTTTATTTCCTTTCTCACTTCTGCATCGGGAATGTCAACTGTTTTATATTCCTGTACAACATCCCCGGAGGGCGACATTAATGTAATTCCACTCAATCTTTGCTCACCTGTATATTTCTTGAGCAAGTCATAATCTATCTCCTTACTGTGGCGTGCAACATCACGTCGAACCTGCTGCGTCTTATCAATCAGCCGATCAAGGCTCTTGGTGACATTTGATGCATTGTATTTCTGATATGTAATATACTGTGTTTTAATATATTCTGCTTTATCTTCTACACGCTTCTGCGCATCTTTCAAGTCCGATTCCGCAGATAACTCAAATACGCCAAACAGGATCATACATCCAACCAACATTATTAATCCCAGTGTGCGTCTTCTTGTTTTTCCCCAATATTCCTTATTATTTTTCAAGAACATCTACCTCCAGAAATTCGTCGGCGTTTGTTACATACTGCTCCAATATCTTTTTTGTTCTTCCGTCTTTTCGCATACTGTCAAGCTCTTTGGACAAGGCTGCAGCGATGCCGCGCTGATCTTTTTTCGCAAAAGCAACCCCCAACCCCGTTGTCAAAATAGATTCCTTTAATATGCGGTAATCTGCGTTGAAATCTTTCAAATACTGTTCCACCGCCGTTTCATGAGCTGCAATTGCATCTACATATCCTTTTCCCAGTGCCGTGTATATATACTCTCGATTTTCAAAACTGTAAACGCTTTTTACTCTAGGGATATTCCCCTCTTGTTTCAAAAAGATCATTTCCGGTTTGGTAGTTGACTGTACGGCGATGATCTTATCCTTTAGATCACTCAAATGATAGATAGAACTCTTCGCATCCACCGCTACTACCTGATGACTGACCATATAAGGTCCTGCCCATTGGTAATCCTGCGACCTTCCTTCCATCGAAAAGCAACCCCAGATACAGTCTATCTTCCCTGACTCGACCAGCTCATCTTTTTTTTCCCAGTCAATCTTTCGAAACACCGTCCTGTAACCGAGCTGTCCAAATGCTTCTTCGGCAATCTTCACATCAATTCCCGCCGGATTACCATGCTCGTCCGTATAGTTATAGGGTGGAAATATATCACTTCCTACAATGATCGTCGGTCTATTGTCTTGTTTATTTCGGGATTCTTTCGTAAGATGTGCGCAGCCGGCTATCAAACTGACTGCAACGCACAGTGCGCTCAGCACCGCTATCCATTTTTTTATGCACATGTCTGTTTCCTTTCGTGCTTTTAACAGAATTATAATTACGAATAATCTTATTCCTTGATTCGCTTTCATCATTATATAGAATTAAATTTAGAAAGTAAATAGACTGTCGAATTATGTCGTACTTTCCTGCGTATAACGATATCGAGATCAAGAAAATATAAACATTTCAACAGTCTATTGCTCGTCATATTAAGGCGCTAAATGATAAATACACCTTTCTCAATAATCTCCGGAAGCTCACTTAGATCCCGGATCACCAGATCTGCCCCTGCGCGTGTGAATTTTTCTTGCGTACGCTGCATCTGTTCTGCTTTCTCCTCCGCAGAAAGTGAAGTAAATTCTTCTTCGCTGAGTCCCAATGCAGAGCTTCCCTCTAACACTCCGATCGTAAACACTCCGGCATTTTTGCCTTCTTTCATATCCGATGCCGTGTCACCTACCTTGATCACCTGTCTGACATCTTCGATGCCAAGTAACTGCATATTTCGAAAGATCATATAGGGAGCCGGTCTTCCTTTGTCGCCAACATCTTCCGGTGTCACAAGTGCATCCGGCTCATATCCTTTCTTGGATGCCTCAACACTAACAATATCCATCATGGCATGCGTATAGCCCGTCGTAGATCCGATACGTATACCTTGCTCGCGAAGCCATTGAACACACTCCAAACAGCCATATTTCGGATCTGTATATTCTACCAGACCGGACAACAATTGCTTTTCAAAGATATCGTAGATCCTTTCTACATCGTCTACTGTCGGTGCCTGTTGATATTTTGCGATCCAAGCTCTTTGAATACGTTTCATAGACAACATTGCACGTATATGATCCATTTTGAGTAATCCCATCGGCTCTCTGATCTCTTGCATCGTCGGTGTGATCCCTACTTCTTCAAACGCCTTTGCGAATGCATGGACAGGCGCAAAACAGCCATAATCTACCGTCGTTCCCGCCCAGTCCATTACTACCATTTTAATATCCATACGTCTCAACTCCTTCATCCTTGTCCCAATATTTGCTGCATAATACTATGCACCCTTTGCCTGCAGATTTCGTTTGCTGTCCAAAAAATCAGACAGCAGGCCTGCCACCTTATCAATATCGTCCTGATAAATTTCTCCAATATTTCCTACTCGGAACGTCTCTGCTTTTGTTGTTTTTCCCAGATATAAAATATATCCACGCTCCTTGATATAGTCATACATTTCTTGGAACGAAAAATTGTATCCGGCCGGATAATAAAATGTTGTGATGATCGGGCCCTGCACCTCCTGTTCCAAAAATGGAACAAATCCAAGTGCCGACAATTTCTTGCGAAGCAGCTTCTCATTGGCTGCGTAACGCTCATGTCTTGCAGTAATGCCGCCCTCTGCCTCCAGTTCTTCCATTGCTTTGGCAAATGCCAGAACGACATGTGTCGGTGATGTAAATCTCCATTTGCCGTCCACATTCATAGTTTTCCACTGATCATACAGATCTAATGCTAATGAACGTGCATTGCCTTCACAGGCAGCTAACAGATCTTTACGGACGATCACGTACGCAAAACCCGGTACGCCCTGAATACATTTATTGGCACTGCTGATAATGCAGTCAATCCCCCACTCTCTCACCGGGATATCCACTCCGGCAAAGCTGCTCATTGCATCGACGATAAAGGTTGCACCTGCTTCTTTCACAACCCTGCCGATCGACTGTACATCATTCAGAATACCGCTCGTAGTCTCACTGTGAACCATCGCAACATGCGTGATCGACTTATTTTCCTGCAAGATCATTTTCACCGTCTGTGCATCCGGCTGTTCGTCAATTGCCCAAGAACGCATATGATAGGAGATTCCCGCATGATGCGCAATATCTGCCATACGCTCTCCATATGCACCATTGGCGAGGATCAATAAGTAATCGTCCTCTCCCACTAACGTCGTAATTGCCGCTTCTACACCAAAAGTTCCACTACCCTGTATCAATACACTGGTATACTCCTCCTCAGAAACATGTGCCAGCTTCAGCAGCCCCGCACGGATCTTCTGTGTAACTGACTTGTAATCATCATCCCAAGTACAATGATCGATCATCATTTCCCGCTTTACCGTATCCGTTGTCGTAAGAGGACCCGGTGTTAATAATTTATATCGCATTTTAATCTCCATTTCGTGTAATCAATTATGGCATAACTTCGTCTGACAACTGCTGATGTTTCTCATACAGCTCAAAGGTCAACGGCTCTGAGAAAGTCTTTGGATAGGTTGACTTATTCGCTGCATCTGCAGACTCACCCTCATACAACGGATTAGGATAGGATTTCTGCAACTCCTCACGTCCATGCTCGATAATGCACTGTGCCATCTTCTGTGCCAGCGGATTGGTATCCTTGCCCTTGTCGATGACTGCAACCGACTCGGTCAGGGAGAAATTACCTTCCGTCGGATCTACATAATCAATCGGCTGACCATTTGCCTTATCTGCGACTGCCTGATGTCTGAGACCGAATCCAATCGCAACTTCACCTGCACGGCACAATTTTAACGGTGCAGAACCGGAATCCTCAATATGATCGCCTGCATTTACATAAATCTGCTTTAATATGTTCTGCGCTTCCTTCTCGCCATAGGCAGAGATCAATGCCTGCATAAGCAGCCAAGCAGTTGAGGAAGACTTCACGTCCGTAATTGCCAGATAACCCTTATACTCCTTTTTGGTCAGATCTTTCAGGCAGGTCGGTGCGGAAAGATTATGCTTTTTCATCAGATCCGTATTCATGATGATCGCACCTTCCTGCGAAGTGATCGGTGCTGCATAATCGCCAAACTTATCCAACGTCTTTACCGGAAAGTCCAACTTTTGGAACATCTTATTTTGCTGCTGTGCACTGTCCAGATAAAAAGTACTCATAGTCACCATATCTGCCTCAATATTTTTGCCTTCTGCAAGCAGCTTACCGCCAAGCTCTGATGTACCAAATCCATTAAAGGTATATTTATCTTTGTAGCCGTTGTTATCCAACGCATTCTGCATTGCGGTGATCGCTTCATCATCTGCGTTTGAGTAAATAACAATTTTCGCATCCGACCCTTTTCCCGAAGATCCCCCTGTTGCATTTCCACATCCTGTAATCGCTGTTGTAGCCAATGTCACTGCCATCATCATTCCCATTAATTTTCTTCGAAACATAGTTCCTCCTTCTTGTGCATCCCTTTCGCACGTCTTGATAATTTATATTTAGCAAGCACCGCAAAGAGTGCTTTTGCTATCAGATTCGTAAAAAAGATCAACAAAGATAATACAAATACTTCATTAAACTTATTAATATACTGTAGCTGCTTGATCTTCGTCGTTAAGACCATCGTTCTTGATCCCACCAGGAAAATAATGGCGCTCACCGTCACGCAGGCGTTTGTGAAATAATAGTCAAATACACTCCACAAACTTTCCCGCACATTTGGCGTCACAATACGCACTATCGTCTTGAGCCAACTGTCTCCCATCAGTCCTGCTGTCGTTTCCCAACTTTCATTTAGCTTAGATAATGAATTTTTCATCATCAGATACGGCGATGAAAAATAATGGATCACGTTACAGATCAGCAGTATCCACATGGTGTTTTGCAAACTCGTTCCCGAAAACACAAACATGTATGCTACACCAAGCACCATACCCGGAATCGTGTTTGTCACCAATGCAATGCCCTCGATAATCCCTTTGCACCACTTCGGCATATGACTTCTCGCTGTAACAAGTGCGGCACCATACGCTGTGAATGTTCCAATGATTGCAGTAAGCACTGCCATTTCCAATGTGTTGATATAAATCTGCAGCAAACTGTCATCGGTAAACACTGCGATGATGTGTTCCAGTGAAAAGCTCACTTTATTCGGCCAGTCTGTCACGAATGGAGCCACAAAGATCACCGCAAAGATCGAAAGCATCAGTACCAAAAACAGGACTGATAATCCAGACCATATAACATCTCTCAAACGATTTTTGGTCAGTTCTGCACCACTGATCTTTTTGTAGCGGATATTATATTTTTCCAGAAATTGTAATAAGAAAATACTTACAATGGATGGAAGCAGCATGATCATCGCTACCGCTGCACCTTTGCCAAAATTCGGAATGCCTCCCAGCATTTGGCGATAAAGCACACTCGCTACTACTTCAAATCGTCCTCCAACGGATGCCGGAATACCAAAATCGGTAAAACTCAGGAAAAATGCCTGAATGAACGCACCGCATAGTGTCCCTAAAAGCGGTCTGATAATAGCGATCCAAAAAGTAGCATAGGACTTATCTCCCATTACTTTGGATACGACCATCGCCTTCTTGTCGATATACTGCATCGTGTTACTGATCAGCAAAAAGGCAACCGGTATTGTGTATACGCTATATCCGATCAATAATCCCCAAATACCATAAAGATCAAATGGCAGTTTGTGATGGAAACATTTTGTCAGCAATCCATTATTACCAAAGGAATAAATAATGGCGAATCCATACGTGATCGTTGGCATAAACATGGGAAACATCGCTGCAATGCGAATAATACTTTTTCCTTTCGCCGGCAAATTAGTATAATAACAGGTATAAGCTAACACAAAGGCGATCAGCGTTGCTACTGCTGCAGACAATGCGGCGATCTCAAAACTGTTGTGTAATGCCTGTCCAAATTTATGCCCTGTAAATACACTTTGATAAACCGACAAGGTGTATACTCCATTTGTATCCATAAACGAACGAAGTGACAATCTGACGATCGGCATTGCTAAAAATACGACAAAAAACAGACTGATCACTCCGAATATCAATTTAATTCCAATTGCATTCTTTTTCACTGTTACACCGCTTTCCCTGCTGTTAATGGCGCAGCGCCAAACAGTGTCAAGATGTTATCTCGTTTGATCACAAGCTGATTTAAGATAAATTTGCGGACAAAATCATTTTGCGGACTGTGCACGATCTGTGCCGGCGTGTCATACTGGGATATTTTGCCGTGTTCGATAATAAGAACCCTGTCCGAAAGTGTCAGTGCCTCTTCCGGATCATGTGTCACGATGATCGTTGTCAAGTGAAACTGTCGGGAAATCGTCTTAATCTTGTCTTTGATCGACTCCTTGATCACTCCATCCAACGCCGAAAGCGGCTCATCCAACAATAAGATCTTTGGTTTCATCACCATCGTTCTCGCTAGCGCAACGCGCTGTTTCTGCCCACCGGACAACTGCTCTATTTTTTTGTCCAGATGTGCACGCAGTTCCAACAAATCGATCAAGGCATCTACCTCTTCTGCTGTTGATAAGCCAGGCTTGTTGCGTAGTCCATATACAATATTCTGATATACATTTAAATTGGGAAATAATGCATAATCCTGAAATACGATATTGAAATCTCTTTTTTCCATAGAAAGCTTTGTGATATCTTCTTCCTGATAATAAATCGTTCCCTCATCCGTATCGGTAATCCCTAGGATCAAATTCAAAAGGGTCGTCTTACCGCAGCCGGACGGTCCTAAGATTGAAACGATCTCCCCATCCTGCACTTCAAGGGAAATGTCATTCAATACACTCACACCATCAAATGATTTGCTAATATGATCTAACTTTAACATGGGCTCATTCCTTTCTATACTGTCATGCAATATATGTTTTATCTGCTGACCATTATAGAAAGTCTATGTAAAATTCACTACCGCGCCAAAGTAAAAAAAACGTAAAAAGTATCTGATGACTACATGCCTTTCGGAAACTCGAAGTCCCGGAAGCAAGGTATTCATCAGAGACTTAACAAAAGTTGTTTTTCATAACAGAGCCAATGTTCTCCGAAGAGATCTGCTTCCCCGCACAGTGTAAAATGCAGATGTGCATAAGAGTGTACCGCTCGCTGATTGCCGGGACTGACAAGATAGTGCACGCTTTTGCACCCACGCTTTGCGGCAACCTGCATCATTGCCAAAATCATTTTTCTGGCAATCGCCTGTCCTCTGGCATCCTCACGTACGACCAGTCTGGCGAACTCTGCAGCGGGCTGTAGTTGCGCAGACCAGCAAGGCAGTTCTTCCACGACATGATCATCGTCGATAGAGATTGCTCCCAGAAGTTCTCCCGTCTCGTCTTTCCAAACATATGCATCTCCACGGGCAAGATCGCTGTCCATAGTCTCCTCGCTTGGATAATCTTCGTTCCAAGTGCAGCCTTCGCTTCCGATGGCTTCTGTATATAGTGCCATAATATATGGTTTATCGTCGATAGTTGCTTGATATAATGCCATTTTCTTTCGCTCCTTTACAAAGTGTTATTCTGCCTGTAAAGTATATATAATATCATTAATTTATATAGAAAGGAAGTTTCCCATGATAACGACCAACACTACCTCCTTAAAATACACCATAGACACACCGGAAAACCGCCAATTTCTGTCCGAGATCCGCGACACGTTATTTTCCTTTGGCAGACAGTTTCCCTCACCGGGCGGTGGTTCCTATTACCTCGGCGATGATGGCACGCCACTGAAAGACCGTCCGCGTGAAACTTGGATCACGAGCCGCATGGCACATGTCTACAGCATCGCTTCTTTATTAGAACCTGCATCGGATTATGGTTTGCTTGCCGATGCCGCTTTGCAGGGATTGTGTGGAGAACTGCATGATCGCTCCAACGGTGGCTGGTATGCCGGATTACAAGCAGATGGCACTCCTTTGCCAACCAAACAATGCTATGCACATGCTTTTGTCATCTTGGCAGCCTGTTCCGGCGTTTTAGCGAAAAGACCTGCAGCGCAGTCATTGCTAGAGGAGGCTTTAGCAACTTACGATAAATATTTTTGGAATGAAACAGAGGGACTTTCCTGCGATACTTGGAATACAGAATTTACGATATTAGATGATTACCGTGGGCTTAATGCAAATATGCATACGGTGGAAGCGTTTTTAGCAGTTGCGGATGCAACAGGCAATGAAACCTACCGCTGGCGGGCAGGACGCATTATTGATCATGTTCTTACATGGGCTAACCATAATGACTGGCGTATCCCGGAACATTTTCGAAAAGACTGGACACCGGATCTGGACTGTAACAAGGATCATCCGGACGATCCGTTCAAACCCTATGGTGCAACACCGGGTCATGGTATCGAATGGGCAAGATTGATCACGCAATGGGCATATTCGATGAAAGACACAACGGAAGATACTACTCCGATTGAAAAATATGTGACTGCTGCCGAATCTCTCTATCAGAGGGCGATCAAAGATGCATGGAACGCAGACGGTGCACCGGGTATCGTCTATACTACAGACTGGCTGGGAAACCCTGTCGTTCATGACCGCATGCACTGGACTCTTGCAGAAGCAATCAATACTTCTGCCGTACTTTGGCATGTCACTTACAAACAACAGTATGCCGATGACTATGCAATGTTTCTCCGTTATTTGGATGAACAGGTATTGGATCATATCCACGGCTCTTGGTATCACCAGCTCGATGCTGCCGGAAATGTTCTGACAACCGTGTGGCCGGGCAAATCAGATCTGTACCATGCCGTGCAGGCAACGCTGATCCCGTACTATCCTGTAGACACCTCGATTGCAGCAGCAGTAGCTCATCCTATGATATAATGAGCCTAGAAAAACAAGCGGCTGCGAAGCAGACATTTGTTTTTCTAGGCTCATTAACGAGCAAATAAGATTGTGAAACAAGCGAATAAGCTCTGAAAGAGCGGATTTGCGAGTTTGATAAAAAGACTAATTGATATGTGATATAATGATCGGATTTGATGATCACCATATGTTTGTCCCCAGCGGGCAATGTGCATCTGACCGAAAGGCTCTCGCTTCCACATAAGTACCACATTTTCGGCAAGTACCTTTATTAAGCCATTTACACGCCTTGCATACCGCAAGGCGTGTTTCATATTGCGACGGATCAGCCTGTTCCATTTTGGGGACACTCCTTTGAAAGTCCAACACCTGCTGTAGTGCCGTCTGCTCATCCATTTCCCGTAGCAGACAGCGTACACAGGGGATCCGCATATTTGATCCAGACATATTAAATCTACATTCCCTTCTCAGACAATCGGACAATGAATCCGACATACACTGCACGGTAACAAAGTAACTGTCTGCTCGCTGCCGTTCCAATGTTCTGTACGATACTGCACCTTCACCTGATCCGGCTGTTCAAAAGTATTGTGCGCATGCACCTCATCCTGAAGCACAGCAATCTCTGCTTGTCCGTTAAATTGGCTCTTATCTTCCAAACGGCAGATTACCTGTATTTCTTCCTTCAGCGAAGTATTCGCAAGCGTAATCGTCATATTTCCATCATCACTCACAGACACCGACTCCGAAAGTGATGGTATCACTTTTCCATCATAATCTACCGGCAGCGTATCAACCGCACTTTGCACAAGACTGGCACCCTGATGTTCTTTATACATAGCAAACACATCATAAGTTGGCGTCTTAACAATCTGATCCCCCTCTGTCAACACCAGCGCCTGCAATACGTTGACAACCTGTGCGATATTTGCCATTGAGATCCTATCACTATGTTTGTTAAAGATATTTAAATTCAAAGCGGCTACGATCGCATCACGCATCGTATTTTGCTGGTACAAAAATGCCGGATTCGTTCCCGGCTCCACTTCATACCAAGTTCCCCACTCATCTACAATAAGATCAATATTATGCTCTGGATCAAGCTCATTCATAATCTTCAAATGACCCTCAATGACATCCTCGATCCCTAACGTGTTCGCGATCGTTGCGTAATATTGCTGCTCAGTAAAATCCGTAGCACTTCCTTTGTGTTCCCAGTCGCCCGGCACGGTATAATAATGCAGACTAATCCCTTTGGCGTGCTGATGGTTAATACGACTCATCAGCTCTCTCGTCCATGCATAATCATCCCCATTTGGTCCACAAGCTATTTTATATAATTGATTGCCGGAATATTCTTTACAAAACTGCTGATACCGCTTATATTCATTGGCATAAAAGTCCGCGTCCATGCTGCCACCGCAGCCCCAATTTTCATTGCCGATACCCAAGTATTTTACTTTCCAAGGCTCTGCATGACCGTTCGCTGCACGTAACTCTGCAAAAGTTGATCCTGACTCTGCCGTCATATATTCCAACCATTCTGCTGCCTCCTGCACCGTACCACTTCCCAGATTAACAGCAATGTATGGTTCACAGCCGATCTGTTCGCAAAGATCCATAAATTCGTGCGTACCAAAGCTATTGTCCTCTACTGTACCGCCCCAGCTTGTATTGACCATCTTCCGTCTGGACTCCTTCGGGCCAATGCCATCTTTCCAATGATATTCATCCGCATAGCATCCACCCGGCCAGCGCAGTACAGGAATCTTAATCTCACGCAGAGCCTCCACAACATCATTGCGCATGCCGTTGGTATTCGGAATATCCGAGTCCTCTCCAACATAAACGCCGTCATAAATGCAGCGTCCTAAATGCTCCGAAAACTGTCCATAAATCTCCGGTGCGATCGTGCTCTTGTGAACACTTGGTGTTATACTTAATACTGATTTTTTCATAAATAAGTTTCCCCCTTTTAACTATTTTCTCCTAGTATACTATAGGTTGGCAACTAATTTCAACCTCATAATAGTCCACCGATCAAATATACTGCAAAGGCCGCAACCCATGCAACGATACATTGCCAGATCACCATGCTGACAGCCCATTTACTGCCCAACTCACGTTTTACAGATGCGATCGCTGCGATACACGGAGTATACAGCAGACTAAATACGAGCAGTGAACCGGCCGTCAATGGTGAAAGTACTGTACTGATCGATCCGCTGAATAAAACTTCTAACGTGGAAACAACACTTTCTTTTGCCATAACTCCACTGATCAATGCGGTAGCAATTCTCCAATCACCAAGTCCCAGCGGAGTTAATATAGGCACAAATATCTGCGCAATCATTGCAAGCATACTGTCCGAAGAATCGGACACCATATTCAAACGCAGATTAAAACTCTGCAAAAACCAGACTACTACCGTTGCGACCAGTATAACTGAAAATGCTTTCTGCAGAAAATCTTTTGCCTTTTCCCATAACAACTGTCCCACATTTCGCACACCAGGCAAACGATAATTAGGCAATTCCATCACAAAAGGAACCGGTTCTCCCTCAAATAATGTTGCTCGGTATAGGAAGGCTACCAAGATTCCCATAACAATGCCAAACAGATAAAGCCCCGTCATGATCAGACCGCCGCGCCCCGGGAAGAACACGCTGACAAAAAACGCATATATCGGTAATTTGGCCGTACAACTCATAAACGGCGTCAACAAGATCGTCATTTTACGATCTCTTTCACTAGTCAGCGTACGTGTTGCCATGACAGCCGGCACTGTACAACCAAACCCAATCAACAATGGAACAATGCTTTTGCCGGAAAGACCGATCTTGCGAAGCAGCTTATCCATTACAAAAGCCACACGGGCAATATACCCACTGTCCTCCATTAATGACAAAAAGAAAAACAAGGTGACAATGATCGGCAAAAAGCTTAGCACACTCCCCACACCGGTAAATATTCCATCCATGATCAAACTGTATAACGCATCATTCAGCTGAGCCGCTTTTAATCCTTTTCCTACCATATCTGCAATTGCATCAATACCTAATTGCAATATATTTTGCAGCCATGCACCGATCACGTTAAACGTCAGATAAAATACTGCAGCCATGATCGCAATAAAACACGGAATCGCTGTATATTTTCCGGTAAAGATCCGGTCTATCTTCTCACTGCGAATTCGCTCTTTACTCTCTTTTGGTTTTACCACTGCTTGTTCACATAAACGTTCAATGAAGTCAAAGCGCATATCTGCAATTGCAGCACTGCGGTCTACACCTCGCTCTGTCTCCATCTGGCACACAATATGCTCCAACATTTCCTTTTCGTTTTCATCAAGTTTTAACTGCTTTAGGATCAGTAGATCTCCTTCAATTGCTTTCGTTGCAGCAAATCGCACCGGGATATCTGCCTTTTCAGCGTGATCTTCAATCAGATGGATCACCGCATGAATACACCGATGTACGGAACCATCGTGATCTTTTTTGTCACAGAAATCCTGTCGCATCGGCCGTTCCTGATACTTCGCAATATGAAGTGCATGTTTCACGAGTTCCTCTACGCCCTCGTTTTTGGCTGCAGAAATTGGAATGACAGGTACCCCTAGCAATTCCTCCATCAAATTGACATTGATCGCTCCATGGTTACTGGTTACTTCATCCATCATATTCAATGCGACTACCATCGGAATATCCATCTCCAAAAGCTGCATGGTCAGATATAAATTACGTTCAATATTGGTTGCATCGACAATATTGATAATTGCTGTTGGATGATCTTGCAGCACAAAGTTACGCGAAACGATTTCTTCGCTGCTATATGGCGACATCGAATAAATTCCCGGCAGATCCGTCACATTTGTATCTGAATATCCCTTAATAGCACCATCTTTGCGATCCACTGTAACCCCGGGGAAATTGCCAACATGTTGATTCGCACCCGTCAACTGATTAAACAATGTCGTTTTACCACAATTTTGATTGCCGACCAGGGCGTATGTTAAAGTGGTTCCTTCCGGCAGAGGATGTTCGTCCTCTTTGGAATGAAACTTTCCCTCTTCACCAAGCCCCGGATGTACAGATGGCTGTATTCTTTCACTACCGGCATGACTATTACTGCGCTTGTCAATCGGTTTTATCTCAATCTGTTCTGCTTCTGCTAGGCGAAGCGTCAATTCGTACCCGTGTATTTGTAACTCCATCGGATCTCCCATTGGTGCAAACTTGACAACCGTCACCTCTGCTCCGGGAATCATTCCCATATCCAAAAAATGCTGTCTAAGCGCGCCTTCGCCACCTACTTGCGTCACAACAGCACTCTTTCCTATCTCCAGTTCTTTTAAGGTCATACTATCCTCCAGGTATAATTCTTGTTGAGAATTTTTCTCATTAAATTACGGTATATCAATATATTTTCAATGTCAACTCCTTTTACCGTTTTTTTTGACTTTCCTGACATTTATTGCTATTCTTTTGGTAATGATCTACGCATCTGCGAAAGTAATGGATCCCATTTCTTTCGCTCAAGCTGATACACAAAATATATTAGGAGGGAGCGCTCTATGTTACTGCATGTACTGGCAGCAATTCACAATACTACCACTCTGCTGTTTGGCATTTTTTTATCTGCCTTTTTTTTAGGCGTGCGCCAAAACAAGTCTAATACGATCAAACTGCTATTGTATTCTCTGGCAGAGGGTACCGTCTATCTGCTGTCACTCACTCTTATCGGTGAAACTGCTACCATGCAGATCTACCCTCTGTTCATACATCTTCCGCTCGCTCTGTTTTTGACATTCTACTACCATTACACATTTCTTTCGTCCTGTGTTTCCATCGTCTCTGCCTACCTTTGCTGTCAGGTCAGTACGTGGATCGGAATGTTTGCACTTTCTCTCTCCAGTGAACAATGGTGTTATTACTGCTTTCGCATCATCGCAACCCTCGGTACGTATTTCTTCCTATGCCGCTATGTGTGTCACACGACAGAAATGATTTTTGCGAAGGATAGACGAGAGCTTTGGGTTATTGGCTTTCTCCCTTTTGTCTATTATATTTTTGACTATATGTGTACAAAATTTTCCAATCTGTTATACTCCGGCAACAAAGCTGTGGTCGAGTTTATGGGCTTCGCTTCCTGTCTGGCCTATCTTACATTTCTACTTATATATTTCAAGGAATACGAACGCAAACAGCAGATCCGCCAATACAGCGATCTGACTAAAATGCAGCTTCTTTCTATTCAAAAGGAAATTGAACAGGTCAAACTTAGCGAACAAAAAATTGCTATTTTGCGGCATGATATGCGGCATCATCTAACGATCATCTTGACACAGCTTCAAAACAACAGTCCGGATCATGCGATGGATTACATCAAACAACTATACGACAGCTATGATGATACCGTCATTACAAATTACTGCAAAGATGAGATGATCAATTCCGTAATCTCTATCTACCATACACGATTTGAAGATATCGGCGTTATCTTTCAATGCAATATTGGCAGGATGCCACCATTGCCGGAATCCGAAACGGATGTTAGCACTATTCTGTCCAATGCACTGGAAAATGCATTGCATGCTCTGCAGAACATGACTATTCCGAATCGTATGATCACCTTAACAATCTCTGAAAAAAACGCACATCTCTTGATCCAAGTCGAAAATACGATTGAAAAACCGCCGAAATTCATAGACGGTATTCCAATCTCTGAGACACCCGGTCACGGTATAGGCGTGCGAAGTATTATATATTATGTTGAAAAGCTCGGCGGACAGTGCCACTTTTCTGTATCCGGCAACTACTTTACCCTTCAAATTATCATTTAACGAATGAGAGAAAGAGGACATTATGAAAATAGCAATTTGTGATGATGAACCAATTTATATAGAAACAACTTCCCGTTTATTACAGAAATGGGCTGGTGAACATGGTATTGAAATGCAGATCTTCACGTATGATAATGGCGACGATCTGATTGCTGCACATACAGATGAATGTATGGATTTGATCCTGTTAGACGTCATTATGCCTCTTTTGAACGGCATAGACACTGCTGCTGAATTACGTGCAAACGGACAGGATGTTCCCATTATTTTTCTAACTTCCTCCCGTGAATTTGCAGTTGAATCCTACGAGGTCAAAGCCTTTCATTATCTGCTGAAACCCATTGACGAAATACGATTATTTGCTGTCATGGACGAATACCGGAAACAATTTTGCAAGATCAAAGAAACCTTTACGGCACAGACTGTGACCGGTTTTTACAAAATGACGATCGAAGAGGTTGCCTGTCTGGAAGCGCAAAACAAACTGGTACTTGTAACCTTTTCAAACGGAACGCAGATCACAATCCGTGAACCATTTTATAAGTGCGAAGAGATATTCCATATGGATCGGGGATTTATCAAGTGTCATCGCAGCTATATCGTAAATCTAATGTTCGTAGAACAATTTACTAAAACCGAAGTGACTCTTCAAAACGGCATGGTCATCCCAATTTCGCGAAATAACTATGCTGCCTTCAAGGAAGTTTATTTCCGATATATGTTTCAAAAATAGCAGTTGCATTTCCCAATTATGGTGTTAAAATAGATAATTGCGATATTGAAATTGTTAATTACTCCCTATACATTATATGAGGCAAACAAATCGGAGTTCAGCGTTACATATGGAGGTCGAAATTAGATGAGTAAAGATGTCACGAAAGATATGACAACAGGTAAGCCACTGCTTTTGATCCTGCAGTTTGCATTTCCTTTGTTGATCGGCAACTTTTTTCAGCAAATGTATAATGTTGCTGATGCGGCGATCGTTGGACGATTCCTTGGACCGAAAGCGCTAGCTGCAGTCGGTGCCTCCTCTAGTGTCCAATTTTTGGTACTTGGATTTTGCATCGGCATCTGTTGTGGATTTGGAGTTCCTATCGCTCAACGCTTTGGCGGCAAGGATTACAGATCCATGCGCGCCTATATCTGGCACAGCATTTTTATCACGATTGCTGCCGCCGTCCTGCTGACAACGATCTGCGCCCTGCTTTGCCCTGCTATTTTACATATTTTAACCACACCAGCCAACATCTATAAAGATGCCTATATTTACTTGTTAATTATTTTCCTGGGCATCCCTTGTACTTTACTGTACAATCTGCTTTCGAGCATACTTCGTGCCGTTGGCGACAGCAAAACACCTTTTTTGTTTTTGGTGTTTTCCACCATATTAAATATTATCTTGGATCTGGTCTGCATCGTTGTCTTTCACTGGGGCTGTGCCGGTGCTGCAATTGCAACGATCACCGCTCAGGGGATCAGCGGGCTGCTTTGTCTCGTGTTTATACTAAAGAAGGTACCGATACTGCATCCAACTGCAGAGGATCGCGCTTTTCGCCCACAGATGGTATCGCATCTGCTTATCATGGCGATCCCTATGGGACTGCAATATTCCATTACAGCGATAGGCAGTATGGTCATGCAGTCCGCCAACAACGGACTGGGTGACGTCTATATTACCGGATTCACCGCAGCTATGCGTATTAAGCAGTTTGCCATGTGTCCATTTGATGCAATCGCAACCGGTGTGTCCACCTTTTGCGGACAAAATCTTGGTGCCGGGAAGACGGATCGTATTAAGAAAGGAATCTTGCAGGGCGTCTTCGTCGGCATGGCATATGGCCTTGTAGCAGGCATTGTACTTATCTTCTTTGGACGTACATTGACACTGCTGTTCGTGAAGCCATCCGCTACTGCAGTGCTTGATGCTTCTGCCAAATATCTGCGCTGCCTCGGATTCTTCTATTGGTCACTCGGCATCTTAAACACCTGCCGCATGACCACACAGGGTCTTGGCTATTCCGGCAGAGCTATCCTCTCGGGCGCCGTCGAAATGGCGGCACGCTGTTTCGTCAGTCTGGCATTGGTTCCTATTTTTCACTTCGATGCAATCTGCTTTGCCGATCAAAGTGCTTGGATCACTGCTACGCTCTACATCGTACCGACTTGTCTGCTCGTTGTGCGCTCAATTGAAAAAAAAAGAAAGGAATGTAAATGATTATGAGAAAAAACAATTGGAAAACGACTGCAATAGCGGCACTTCTAAGCATCTCTATGGTGCTTCCTACCACCAGTGGATCAGCGGCAGCTGCTTTTGCTGTAACGCCTAAGGATGTCACTACTCACAAAGCAACCGCAACTGAACCAACCGCTACGCCTGATTCCAAGGCAACACCGCCAATATTAGAAACAGATGTGGCGAGCGCATCCAACGGATGTACAATGCTTGGTATCTATGGTTCGTATTATAGTCAGGCACAGGAAGCTCTAGACAAGTTAAATGAAATTCGTAAGGAAGCCTGTGAAGCCGGCAACATACCGGATCCGCGCGATCCCAGCCGTATGCTGACATCCGATGATTATAAACCGTTAAGATGGTCGAGAGACTTAGAAAGCATCGCTCGCATCCGTGCGGCAGAGGCTGGCATTTCGTTTAATTTCATGGCATCCGGACATGATCGTCCCAGCGATAAAGATACTTTTTCCCTATCCTTTCATGGTGTATCTTCCAATTGTGAAGATCTCGCTTACTGTTGGGGAAAAAGCATGACCGAAGGTGTCCTTCTGTGGAAATCTGAACAAAAAGACTGGGTCGATCAAAATCTGTCCAATGAAACCGGTCATTATAAAAGTATGATCAATCCAAAATACAACTATGTCGGATTGGGCGATTTCTATTCCGAAGCAGCACCTTATCCGAATACCGTTGCCGGTGAATTTTCTACGAGAACCGGTCTGAACGAAACCATGCAGGATGTGCAGACCGATGTTATACAAAAAGTTGAGATCTCCAACAAATATATCAAAGAGAATTTCTTAGACGGCACAGATACGATAAAAACGGAGCAGACTTCCAGCTTAACCGCAAAAGTACGTTTGGAACTCACTCGCAGCAATGGCAAAGTGTCCACCCGCGAGATCTGGTCCGTCCAGCCTCTAACCTATTCCTCTTCCGACCGTACGATTGCTACGGTAGATAACAACGGAAACGTTACAGGTCTTACCAATGGAGATGTCACCATTACAGCAAAAGCAGATAACGCAATATTTGCGACCAAAACAGTACATATCTCTTGTGCGCATAAGCGTAAAGAGACCGATTATACACCGGCAACCTGTACCAAAAATGGGTCACGTACATATCACTGTGACACCTGTAATAAAGATTTTGAGGAAATCATCCCCAAAACACCACATAACTATGTATATGGAGAGATTGATGCCAACGGCAAGAGCACGGGTATCTGCTCCGACTGCCAGAATACGATCTACATCGCTCCGCCAACCTCGTTCGATATTTATTGGCGGAATAGTACCTCCACCACAAGTTCCTATTATTCTTCCATGCCGGCCAGCAACCCAATCGGCTCCACCATTTATGCATGGGCGCAAAATATCAACGGCGATAGCGATTATCAGGAGCTCCGTATTGAATCCTCAGATCCGTCTGTCATTTCCACGCCTGGTATCATATCCGATAAGACCTACGTAAATCCGCTTAATGTATTAGCTGCAGGCATTACACAAATCACTGTGTATCCAACCTATAACCCTGCCATAAAGAAAACCTATACTCTTCGTATCGGTGAAAACGGCAGTGTTGACATTGCACAGGCCGAAATCACTCTGTCCGAAAAGTCGTACATCTATACCGGCAAGCCACAGAAACCAAAAGTCACTGTGACCATGCATGGTACTACCCTGACCGAAAATAAGGACTACACGATTCGTTATGAAAACAACACCGCCGTCGGAACAGCAACTGTCACGGTAACAGGAGCCGGTCTGTTTTGTGGACAGACAGCGATTCCGTATACGATTCAATCCTCTGCCGCCAAACCACATACACATGTGACTGTAATCGATGAAGCAGTTCCGGCAACCTGTACCACTCCGGGACTTACCGAAGGATCTCACTGCTCTGAATGCGGCTTGGTATTCACGCCGCAGCAGGTTGTAAATGCACTCGGACACCAATATAAAGATGGGGAATGTACCGTATGTGGCTACCAGCGTTATGTAAATAAAGATCATTTACGTTTCACTCTGGAAGAAAGTGTGGAGGGCACAAAATTCGCCTCCGTCTCTGTCGTTCCAAACGATATACTGACCGGAGATATCCATGTTCCATCCACCATAACGATCAACGACACCTCATATTCGGTACGTGTCGTCACCAAAAAAGCATTTGCCGGACAAACAAACGTAACAAGCATTACCCTTCCACAAACGATCACCCGCATTGATTCGGAAGCATTTGCTGACTGCAGCAAATTAAGCAAAATGTATTTTCAGTCCGATAACGCACCGACCACTGCAAGTGACGCTTGGAAAAATGTCGTCAGTGAAACCAATACTTTAGACTTTTATTGTCCAAAGTATGGCGTCGGATATTATAATCTGGCAAAAAATGCCGGTGCTACCACACACTATGATGAAGCGATTCCAAATCATGTACATACTATGATATTTCATGATACGGTTGCCGCGACCTGCACGGAAGCCGGTTCCGCCAGCTATTATACCTGCAGCGAATGTTGTAAGGTCTTTTGGGATGCTGACGGCAAACAGGAAATCGACATAAGCGAGACATATTTAAAACCACTTGGACACGATTGGGCAACTAACTTCACCATTGACATCCCGGCAACCAAAACATCTACCGGAGAAATGTCACTGCATTGTAAACGCTGTAATGAACGTTCACGTATTACGGAAATACCAAAACTGACAGACAATAACAACTCCGATGATCCGGACTTTGACCTTCCTAACCAAAATAACAATAATCCCGGGAATGGACAATCTGTCAACAAAAACAATACCGCCACTCCAAAAGTCGGCACTGTATTTACCGTCAAAGGACTGCGTTACCGCATTGCAAACCGCAATGTGTGCACAAAGACTTGCACTGTAACCTGTCTCGGATATGACAAGAAATATCTAAAAAGCAAGAAAAAGGGATCTGTTACATTATCCATTCCAGCTAAAATAGCTTACGGCAAATATAGCTGTATGGTTACTGCCATTGGCAATAAAGCATTTTATGGCTGCAAAGCACTCAAGCGTGTTTCGACCGGAAGTAATGTGCTATCCATCGGAAGTAAAGCATTCTCCGGTTGCAAAGCACTTAAGAAAGTAACCATTTTGAAAAAGACAAAGAAAATCGGAGCCTCTTCTTTTGCGAAATGCAGCAGTCTGCGCACCATAACCATTAAGACGACGTCTCTAACGAAAAAGTCTATTGGTAAAAAAGCATTTCATGGCATTGCAAAGAAAGCGAAATTTAAGCTGCCATCCAGCAAGAAAAGGCTGTACAAAAAATGGGTCAAAAAATAAACAGGCCGCTTCAATATCCCTCACCTTTAACAACCCATTTGCCGTTCTTTTTCTTCAAACGAATGATACGATACTTTCCGCTCTTCGTATCCTTGCCTTGGAACTGTATTTGGTCACCTGATCCACCATTGTATTCCAAGCTCTTCACCTTTTGTGTGGTGTGTTTATAATATTCTTTAGCCACCTTGAGTGCTGCGTGAATATCTTCTTCATCAAGAGATTCCTTAGCGACTGCAGAAGCCCTCTCCTGCTCTTTCTTCGTTGGGCTCGCAGTCGCTTCCTGCTCTTTCTTCGTTGGGCTTGCAACAGCTTTCTGCTTCGATGTACTCATTGTATTTTTTCGTCCGCTTGCTCTTTGACCACATGCCGTTGCAAGTGCTGCCACTACCATAATAGTAATGATAAATACTTGTTTCTTCATAATGTCCTCCTTGTATTCCTGTTCCGGTTTCACCATACTCCCTGCATCCACATATTGTGATTTCAAAAGAGTCTGAAACACCTTACTTTCTTTGCAGTGACATCATAAAACAACAATGTATCTAATTTGTATATAAACTCTTTACCGTTCTCTCTTCCGCTTTTGTTACATCTCTGATGAATGCATGCCTGAATCAATATACAATCTTACTTTCTCTATCTTCTCTTGTTTTACATCGTACAGAAATTCTTGCAAAATATTTTTAATTTTTTACACTTCAGATAAAAAATTAAGAGATACTCTCGAAGGTAAATGCTTCAAAATAATTTGAATCTCTCCTAATATTTATGATATTATAAATTGCAAATGTATAGAATTTACATACGAAAAATACAAGAGAAACGCCTAAAATAGGCAAGATGCTACTGTGAGTTGCGGAAATTCCAACTTTAAATGGTTGAGGATTTTCATTTTTTCACTAAAATTTGTAACTGTACATTTACTCATATCAAAATTTATAGATTGCGAGATAGGGGGTGCTCACTTTTTAATTTTTTAAGCAATTTGGTAACTTGTGTTATTGTACTATACAAAAAACAAGAAGGAGAGGAGATATAAATAATGACGTTTTCTAGTAAATTGCAAAAATTAAGAAAAGATAATAACTTATCGCAAGAGCAACTAGCTTCTGAGTTATGTGTATCCAGACAAGCCATCTCAAAATGGGAACTGGGAACCCTACCGGATATTAATAATTTAGTAAAGGTAAGCAATTTTTTTAATTGCTCTTTAGATTATCTTATGAATGATGATAAAGAAGACCAATTTGAGGAGGAATTTAGCAACGAACAAACTAAGATTGCAAATAATGAAAATGTAGGCACAAAAGCCACTGCAATCAAAAGGCATCTCAAATTCATATTATCTGGATCTGGAATGGCTATTTCGATTATTTTCCTTATACTAATAAAATTAATATCAACATTTTTTCCAACTTCCATTGCCAGACAGGCAGAATCTGGAACCTGGTATACAGGTTTTATAGGATTCATCGATTATTATGATTTGTATGGAATTGTTAATATAGCATTGCTTTTGTTTATGTTATCATTTACATTTTTTTCTTTTTTTATTGTTAAAAAGAAAAATAAATCCAAGAAAAATATCTTATTAACCTTAATTGGATATGCAATGATTATGATATTTTGCATAAAATCATTATATGAAATAAATACAAAACCTTTTGTTTCACTGAATTTTTTAGAGCTCGTTATATCAATTATTTATATCGCGTGTGCAATACTTTTATTTTCTCGGGAAATTAAAGATTGATAACAAATAATTTTTGGGGATATGTCCTAGGTGTTCTTGGATTTGGCGTCGCTGTAATTGGCTGTTTTCTAAAAGATAATCACTGATAACTTCTTGTTTGAAAAATTGAGAAAACGTAATATTGAACAAAAAAGAAATGCACAGTTCTTAGCTTATCGTGAACTGTGCATTTTTGTAAATAAATACTTTTAATTAGCCGATTACGGCATCCTCTGCTGTAAAATGTTCCAGAGAATTTTCTTTTACCTGAATGCAGATATAAGTAATTCCAGAAATATCGGATGCAAAAAACTGACGCTTTGCAGCAGGTGCGATTTTTAGCCAGTCTCCAGTTGAAAGGCTAATTTCTTCTCCATCAATTATGGCTTTGCCGTTACCTGAAAGAATTCCATAGATTTCTTCATTTTCTTTATGAGAATGAACAAATGGGACATTTGCTCCTGCAGGTAGTTCGTTTAAACTGATTTCTGCACCTGTTAAAGACAACTTTTCATGCAGCTCAATTCGGTTTTCCTTTCCAATAGTTGTTTTTGTGTAATTTGCCATAATAATACCTCCATAGTTAATTTGTAGTTTCTGGTTGCTTGGTATTAGTATAGTGTGAGACACATACAAAAACAAGTACGCACCTTTTTGTAACTGTACACTCAAAAATGAATGTGTTACAATAGACTCGGAGGTGAGAATTATGCGAGCAAAAGAAGAATTACCGGAATGCCCAGTTGCAACAGCAGTATCTCTTATCGGAGGAAAATGGAAACTGCTGATTTTGCGTAACTTGAAAGAGCGTCCATGGAGATTCAATGAGCTACAACGAAGTATAGATGGTATTTCACAAAAGGTTTTGACAGATAGTTTAAGACAAATGATGAGTGATGGGCTGGCATATCGCCACGATTACCATGAGCAGCCACCGAGAGTTGAATACGGCTTAACGGAACTCGGAACAAAAATGCTTCCAATTGTTAATTCACTTGCTGACTTTGGTAACTACTATAAATCAATTATTGAACAGAATTAAGGACGTTAGTATTTGAAAAGATCGAACAATTTCAAGTTTGCAGAAATATCTGGCTAACTTTCCCAATTTTACAGACATCCCAGCCCATTCATTAGTGAAATGATATGTATTTTCCCTTATTTTTGCCCTTATGA
>ERZ780177.173-NODE-173-length-71229-cov-9.766347_pt1 | contig 71229 bp, 72 predicted proteins | sample MGYA00510973_ERZ780177 | MGnify/ENA primary metagenome ERZ780177 (study PRJEB29588, sample SAMEA2144396) | human gut metagenome | biome: human gut; feature: human-associated habitat; material: faeces | place: Denmark | collected 2008/2010 ...
GGGTCAAATACGGCCAGAGAGGTTTCATCGCTTTGAATGTACTCCATTTTTTTGTTTTTTTGATAAATCATGACATTTTCCTCTTTTCTATAATTAAGCTTCTAATTCATTTTACTAATTAAATCTTTATCTTTTCTAAATCTATTTCTCCATTCATTAGTTTTGGTAATAGTGTATCTCGCAATTGTTCTAATCGCTTGTTTTCTTTCAAATTTTCTATATATTTTTCTAATATAGGTGCCATAATTTTATCCATTTTTAATACTCTTATCCTTTCATAAATATCTTTTCTCATTTGTTATTACCTCCATGCTAAGTTTATAACAAAAAGAAAAGGAATCGTTAGAAACCAACATTTTCAACTGATGATTTCCGACAATTCAATTATGATACTTACACTTAAATAAAAATTATAATATTATTATGAAATTTTAATGTGAGAATTATAAAATGTCAAAACTTTTTTAGATATAGTTTAATAAATTTATGGAAAAAATAAGGCAGCTTAACATTTTTTAGCTAAGTTGCCTTTTTTCTCCATCAGCGTAAATTTTAAATTAACATAATCCAGATAATGATCTCATTACTAAATCAACATCTTTATTTTCTAACTCTTGAATAATATGTAAATAAGTTTTTTCTGTTGTATTCATACTAGAATGTCCAAGCCTTTTAGCAACACTAGCTATTGATACACCACCAAATAATAGCAAAGATGCATGTGTATGTCTTAATCCATGAATTGTTATTACTGGTATTCCTAAATCAGTACAATGTCTATTTAAAATATTGTTTATTGTAGAATTAAATATAGCTTTTTCTACAAATATAGGTTCATTAACAGGTAAATCTTTTACTAAAGCAGAAAATTGGGATACTATCATCCAATCAAGTTGTATTTTTCTAACTGAAGATATGTTTTTTGTAGGTTGAAAACCACCACCGTCTTTATAATTCCATGTTTTATTAACTGATAGCAATTGATGTGAAAAGTCAAAATCAGCTGGAGTTAAAGCAATAGCTTCTGAAAATCTCATTCCCGTTTTAGCAATTAGAAGAATTAGCCAATCATAATTTATGTGGTCTTTTAGGTTTAAACCATTTAATAAAGTATGAAGTTCAAATTGATTTAAATACTTTTTCTTTTTTTCTCGTGGTGATTTACCTTTAATTATTACTTTTCTTGTAGGATCTCTTTCTATTAATCCTTCATCTACGGCATCTAAAATAGCTGATTTTAAATGATGATGAAAATCCATTGTTGTTTGTCTTTCATGATCTTTTGCATAATCATTTAACAATTGTTGATAAGTAACTCTATCCATGTCACATAATTTTAGCTTTGGTGCAAGTTTTTTTACCCAACTTAAAGAAAGTTTATATTTATCCATTGTAACTTTTCTAATTGCACCTTCTTTATAAACAGTTATCCACCTTTCGAAATAATCTGAAAATAATTCTTTTTGTTGTTTTTTAATCATTTTTACCTCCTTTAAAAGAATTTACTCACGCTAGATGAAGGGTGATAAGAGAATCTAATCGTTCAAACAAAGAACCTATTTTTTGCTGTTCAAGCAGTAAAGGAGTTCTATAGGTCTCATTTCCATAATCTTTAAAATATATATGAGGGATTGTTGAACCAGAAAATTTTCTACTTAAATCAGCTTTAGTAAGCAAAGCATAATCAAACAACAAATCACTATTAAGTGGCAATAATGCTCCCATAGTGCCTATAAAAGCGCTATTTTTAGGTAATAATCTTACTCGCCCTACCCCTGCACCATCTTTAATTATCGTGATATAGTCATATCGAACAAAAAATAAATTAGTTTTTCCAATTAAGTGATTTGCATCATATAAATTCCATTTTCCATCATCCGCAGCATCTTTGGCAGACAATGATGATGAAGCATAACTGACTATTTCATTTAATTTACGCTGTTCCCAAGCGTCAGTAAAACATTTAAAGCGTATTCTTGGTGTATACTCATTTTGGGATGGGAACATTTTTTCAAGTAGAGCTTTTTTAATATTTCCTAATTGGTCACACTTACGCTGATGAAGGGTGATAAGGTTGTCGAGGTACTGAAAAAGACCGCCTATTTTTATCTGTTCGGCTGTTGTCGGTATTTTGACCTCAGCATTTTTGATATTGTCTGAGTTAAGAGATTCAAATGTTGAGCCGCAGGAAAGTGTTTTCCAAAAACCGTCTGTATCCATTTTTACGAGCAGTTGATATATAAATTCATTTCCTTTAATTGCAGCAACACCACGCCCGATTACCGCATTATAAGCGGTTTTTCCCATTGCTCCAGCCGGAGCACGGACGCTCATTATTAAGTCACCTGCATCTGCTTTCTTGGTAATTTGCGTTGTCCAAATGCGAGGGCAAACCCAGCCATTTTGCAAATCGGCATTGCCTTGGACAAGGATATAATCGCTTGGCTCATCCGAATAGGTACTACCATCCGGCGATTGCCCCATAGTTATTTGCACGACATCCCCCAACTTACGCTGTTCCCAAGCGTCAGTAAATTCAGCAAATCTTATGGAAGGTTTATTAGTATTTTTCTCCATTTTATTCACCTCCCAACATTTTTTTTAGTTCTTGAAGGCCTTTCATGTCAAAATCATCACCAGTTAAGTCATCAATTAATGCATTTAATTCTGATGAAGTATTTTTAATATTGGTTTCAATATCTAATAAAGTATCTTTATATTTATTTTTTAGATAATTTACTTTTATAACTAAATCTTTTATAGCTAAATTAGGTAAATTTTTAATTGAATTAATAATTGGTCTATTCCATTTGATATCTAACAATTTTAAACCTTCGTCAATGGTTATTTTTTCAAGTGTGTCTTTTGTCAAAGCATGTAATTGTTCAGTTTCAGTTTTAATTTCTTTCTTTAATTTCTTTTCTTCTTCATTTAATTTATATACTTTAACAATTTTACTTTCTAATGAGTCTTCTTCAATTTCATTTATTTTGTACGATTTAACTAACTTAGCTATTTCTTTAGGAACAAATGCTGTTTTATCTTCGTTAATGAATTTCGTGTTATCTTTTTCTTCATCGTCAATAGATTCCAATATTTCATCATAAGAAGAATATATAGAAGATAGTTTGCTTTCAAGTTCTTGGAGTTTATCTTTATTATCTTTTAATAAATTTTCTTGAACTAAATCAAATGGTAAAATTAAACCTTTAAACCCATCAGCAACCTCAATTTCTTTATTATCTTTTTTCTTAATTATATTATTAGGTTCAACTTTAGTAATTGTATCTAATCCATCTGTTTGAATTGTTTCAATGTCTTGTGCGATAGTAGGCCAATAATTACTAAATAATTGATAAGCTTTATATTTATCAATTAGTTTAATATTTTTAAGTCTATCAAAAATGTTATGAGTAATTTCATTTTCTTCTTTTGCGACTATTACAGATAAAACGCTCTTGATTAATTCTGCATTTAAATATTCAGAAAAATTATCGAATTCATAATTAAAATTATTAACAAACTTTAATACATCTTCATTTTTTTCTATAGCAGATTTAATATCATCTATTTCACATGAAGAATATGAACTATTGATTTGACTAAATAGCTGATTTTTTAATGAAGGAAATGCGTTCCAATATTCATTTAATTCATCAATTTCCTTATTTGGAATTCCACCATACATTGTAGCATAAATATCAAATGATTCTGGTTTGTCAGATGAATCAACATATCTTGGAATATTTAAATTATAATCATTTTGTCTTATTTCATCTTTTGATACTATTCTTGAATATTTAGGGATTGAAACTCTATTTTTTATAGTATCAACAATTTTTTTGATATCACTTTCTTGTAATTTGTTATTCTTTCCGACCTTTATAAATCCTTTTGAAGCATCTATTATTAAAACATCAGTATTTGTTCTCTTTTGTTTCAATACCATAATGATTGTTGGTATACCAGTTCCAAAGAAAATGTTTGCTGGTAGGCCGATAATTGCATCAATATTATTTCTTTCAATTAAGTTTTTTCTAATATCAGCTTCTGAACCACCTCTGAATAAAACTCCATGTGGCAAAACAATGGTCATAATTCCATCTGGTTTAATATGAAATAAATCATGTAAAAGGAAAGCATAATCTGCTTTAGATTTTGGGGCTAATCCATAATCTTTATATCTAGGGTCAGCATCTTTATCTGTAGGATCCCAATTTATTGAATAAGGTGGATTAGATACTACTGCATCAACATATAATGGATGATATGTTCCAACCTTATCACTTTCATCAAAAAACGGCCAGTCTTCTTTAAGTGTGTCGCCATGTCTAACGAAAATATTATCTGGAATAATTCCACGCATTACTAAATTCATACGTGTTAAGTTATAAGTACTTGGATTTAGTTCTTGAGCGTAGTATTTAATATTATCCTTATCTTTAACATATTTCGTAATAGAACGACCAATGTTAATTAATAAGGATCCAGAACCACTTGTAGGATCGTAAATTTCAATTTTATCTTTATTTTTTAAGTGTTCAGCAACGATTTCTGACATTAATAAAGATACTTCATGAGGTGTATAGAACTCTCCAGCCTTTTTACCTGAATTTGCCGCAAAGTTAGATATTAAATATTCATATACAAAGCCTAAAACATCATAGTTTTGTTTTTCGTTCATTGGAATATCATTAATTAAAAATAACAAATCAGATATAGCTTTCGTTCTATCTAGATCGGTAGAACCAAGATTAGAAATACTAGTATCTAATGTATTAAAAATATCTTTAAATACTTTTTCGTGACTTTTATTAATTAATCTTGAAAAAGCTGATAGTGCATCTTTAACAATTGCTACTGAAAAATTATTTTCTTCATCTTTAATCCAAGTTGAAAATAAATGATTATATGCTAAAAAGTATCCAAGATTTTTTTGCGCATACTTAACTGTATCTTCATCTTTTTCAACTAAGCATTCTTTCATATCTTCATTTGTCATTCCTTCATTTGTAAAGAAAGATTCTTCTTTATTTGATAGAAATTTGTAGAAGATAAAACCTAATATAATATCTTTATATTTATCTGCATCAATATTTGAACGCATTTTGTTTGCTGCAGCCCATATTTTTGAGGCTAATTGTTGCTTGTTCATTTGTATAATTCTCCATTCCTATAATTTGTATTATATTTTTTAAAAATATGGTTGTGGGTTTATTTGAATCTTAATTGTTGAAATAAAATTACCTTTTTCCAAACTGTTTGTAGTTAAAAAAAAGTAAGTTTTGTATATTGCTTAATATTTCAAACTTTAATTTATTAACTGTCTCGTTATAATCCATGAATACGCCTCATCCACATTTTTAATTCTTGTAAAAATTTTAACATTTTTCTCACTTTTTATCTATATTGAGGCTATATTTTGTTCAAAATAAGTCGAATTTTTTTCAAATTTGTAATTATGTTAAGTTGCATAAAATTTTATCAACATTTTCTTTAATCGTATAAGTCTAAGAGATACAGAATTAATAAAATTCAATAAAATAAGCAAAAGGTCACAATCTGAATATAAACACAGCAATTACTGCATCAAAAAAGCCCAGCACTTTCATACTGGACCAATAAAATTCTACACTGGCTACGATTACCTATTTTGATACAATTACGCACCCTTAGGTGAAATCACGCACTCTAAAATATTTTTATTTATCTTGTTTTTCTAAAAGATTGGGATAATATTCTTCCAGCAATGCGTTAACCCTATTTCTTTCATCAACATCTTTTGTCGTTCCTTTTATTTCAAGTAAATAAGATGAGAATACTTCTCTAAACGCAAAATCATAAATAAAGTCACATATTGTATGTACTAGATGCCAATCCTCTTCCTGTATAGTTCCACTCATTATTGGCAAAAAATATTTGTTTTCAGTGAAACAATCTCTTATTTCTGGTATCAAATCATAAACGTTATCACTTCGAATGTGACAATAATCTTTTTGTTTTATCTCACTTAGTAAATTGCAAATTTGATCATAATCCCCTGATGAAAATTTTTCTTTAAGTCTTTTAATTAAATCTTTGATTAGCAATTCATGATAAGCTTCCTTTATGCTAATTAATATTTTTTGTGTAACTCTAGGATAAGTGTTTAAAAAGTTAAAAAATTCAATAACACTTTCTTCAGCTTTCAAACATTTTTCTGCCAACTTATTGACGATTGCTTTTTCATCATACTTAATCGATTTAATTTCTTCGCATTCAAAGATTGATAATATCCTTTGAAATTGCTTCTTGCTCATAACATCAATAGTATCAATACTGCTGATTATTCTTTTTATTTCCTCGGTCCTATCTTTTGTGCTCAAAAAAAACAAAGGAATATAGGAATCATTAACTTCATCATGAACTTTCAAAAGATCTTCAATTAAAGAAAAATCATCATATAAATAGGCGAAAGACAAAGCCAAGAGCAATTCTTTTCTATCTAAATAACCGCTATCAAGAATCTTTCCAATATGCTTGCTATTACAATCAAATTGATAGCATTTGTTTAATTTATCTGAAAGATTTTCATCTTTAAAATACGAATTAAAATAATTGTACAAATAATCACTTTTTTGCCTTTTGTAATCAACTACTTGCAATTCTTGATTTAACGAAGTAACAATCAGTAATACATACCACAAGATAATATTATTTTTTATTGAATGGTACTTCTCTACATCTAAAGATTTCAAATATTTTTTTATTTCAAAATAGAATAAAGAAGTCTTTGATGCTGTTCTCAAATTATTATTGAATAATTCTATTGCTGTATTATCTAAGAAAATACCGTCTTTTCCAAAATACATTTTTATAATGTCTTCATTTGCTTTAGTTACTTTATAATACCTATCAAAAACTTTCTCTTTTAACTCTTCAAAGCCTTCATTTTTAATCTTTGTTGCATCACAAATGCAAACAATTTTCAATCCTGCTAAATATGTTTGGTTAATATAACCTAATAAGGTGCTATAATCAAAACTAGGACTTACTCTTTCAATGTCATCCAAAATAATTATTATTCTTTTTTTAGTAGTTTTTTGTTTTATTTTATTCTTCGGTTTTTGAATATTTTCATCAACTTTACCAATCGCATACGAAACACTTGAAGATACTGCCTCCCCTGCATACGGAATCAATGAAAAAGCAGGGCTTATTACACCTACTGCATTTTTTACAACATTTGCAAACGGATTTAATTTTGCAAATAATTCTGTGTGTAATTCTGAAATTGAGTCAATACCAAATAATGATGAGTATATAATTTTAGTCTTTTTAGATTTATCTTTTTCTTTTTTATTATCCGCTTCAATTTTTTCTAGAAATCTTTTTATTTGATATGTTTTTCCAATTCCCCAGGATCCATCAATTAATAATCCTCGTTGGTTATTAGAAGAAAATTTCAACAATATATCATATATTTTTTCTGCATTCATAATTATTACTCCTTCGATAATTGATTTGGTTTTACCTGTATTTTTAGACTAATTACATTGAAAATTTTCAATACAACTTCTGCCAATACATTACCATCAAAACATTTCAACACCGACTCAACGTCCGCGTAAGATTTCATTTTTTTGAAGATAAGGTTGAATTATCTGTTTCTTTTGTAGGCGTAAATAAAGGTTGATGCCAATATCTTCCATTTATATCTTGTATATAACATTACCAATAGTTAACTTAACGATCCAGTAATTACGTGGTCTTCAATATAATAGACTCTAAGTTTTATTTGCTCTCAACTTTTGATAAATCTTTTATCTGACCATGCCTCGTAGTTTAAGAATTTTTCCTTAACTAAAGACTCAGCATTTCTTAATTCGATAACAGACATATTCTTTGGAAGATTTGAAATTAAGCAAATACTATCTATTTCGGTAATATCTATATTTCTTAAAACATATTTGCAAGAAACAAGATTATTTTTATCTAAAGCTTTTTCATCGTACGCAAACTTTAATCTTCAATCATTTTTATTAACTTAATTGGGATACTCTGAAGAAAGCAATCTATTGTAAAACTCTTTTCCTAAATTGTTATTTTAATAAGAGAATTGATTTCTGCTAACAAAGCAAAAATCTCGTCGTTAGAAATCGTCCTTTTATTTATTCTCTCTAATGATGTTTTAAATCTATCAACAAATATTTTAGTGTCAAAGTCAATTTGAGCACTTTTTAATGATTGATATTCATAGCCAAGTCTTAAAAACTGAATTGTTGCAGAAAATTTTACTCTTGTGTCTTCGATAAAATGTAACATCATTATTCCACATCCAACTTAATATTGTTTTCCTTACATAGTTGAAAAATTTTCTTTTAATTTTTGTTGTTAGCTCATGCTTTCCAGCTTTCCATCTATTCACGGTGGCAAAAGAAACATCTAAAAGCTCGCCGAATTCCGTTTGTGTAAGGATCAGCTGTGCCTCAGTTTCTTTATTGCTTCTGAGTAAGTCATGCCACGCCCTCCTATTTTGATAATTTATGATATAAATATAACACTTTCATGTTTTTTTTCAACAATCGTTTAATAGTAAATGTATAAACCTGCAAAACTACACAAATTAAAATAAAAATTTTATGTATCAAAGTTCGAATGTTCGAACATACGGTAAGAATCAAACTACCGAAAAAATTAAAAAAGTTCGATACATTTTACTGTATCAAACTAATGCTTTCATAATGGTGCCGACAGGGAGAATCGAACTCTCGACCTACTGATTACGAATCAGTTGCTCTACCATCTGAGCTATGTCGGCAGTACCATAATTTTACTTTAGACAATAGTAAAAATCAATAAATAAAGATAAAAGAAAAGTTATATAGGCGTATTAAATATACTTTCTTATTTGCAGTCGAATAACATAGGTTTAAGGAGAAAAATATGTTTAATTCAAACCCGTTATATTTTATTATTTCTACTCCTGACTATAGTGAGGAGAGAAAAAAAGAAGAAGATATTAATAAGACTCAAAAATCGTTTTTATTTGCCCCTATCGATGCTTTAATGTTAGGTAACTCTTTTAAAAACGAATATAGAGGATATAAAAACTATAAACCAGGAGTATCTATACCTAAAACTGAAAAAGAAAAAATTATGTTAGAACTTATGGCATATGATATAGTAGCACACGATTTAGGTTTATATTTAGATATATATCCAAACGATAAAGAGGCTGCTTTAGAATTTGAAAAATATTCTAAATTAGCTAGTGATAAAAAGAAAGAATATATAGATAAATATGGGCCACTTACTCAAGCTGAAGGTAAGTACAAGGATGGATATATGGATTATGTTACAAAACCATCTGCTTGGTTAGGAGATTAGTTATGTATAAATATGAGAAAAGATTACAATATCCTATCGATATAAAAAGAAAAGACTTGAAGATGGCTAAGTTTATCATAGCTCAATATGGTGGCCCACATGGTGAAATGGGGGCTTCGACAAGATACTTAGCTCAAAGATACACTATGCCAGATGAACGTGGCCGAACTTTACTAACTGAAATAGGTACTGAAGAAATAGGCCATGAAGAAATGGTTTGCACTATTGTTTATCAGTTAACTAAAGGTGCAAGTTTAAAAGAACTAGAAGATGCTGGTTTAGCACCATACTATGTCGATCACGGTGTTGGTTTATATCCGTGCGATGCAAACGGCAATCCTTTCACTGCTGCTAGTTTATCGAGTTCAGGTGATTTTATAACTGACTTAACAGAAGATTTAGCTGCTGAAGAAAAAGCTAGATCTACTTATGAACACTTAATAGATTTAGCCTCTGATCAAGATGTAATAGAACCATTACTTTTCTTAAGACAAAGAGAAGTTGTTCACTATGCTAGGTTTAAAAATTTATTAGATATCTATAAGAAAGAACTTAAATTAAATTACTAAGCATTATATTTGAATAAATATTTATAAATTTGTTAACATTAGGGTAAGAAAAGGAGAACCTTATATGTTGAAATTTTATAGAAATTTAAATGGAAAAGTTATTCCAATGGATGAATCATCCGTTAATGATCCTAGTTTAATTGAAGTTATACCTAATACAACAGATGCTGCAGTTGAAAAACACGTACCAGTTGTTGAAATAAACGATAATAAAGTTACTGTCACAGTTGGTAGTGTTTTACACCCAATGTTAGACGTTCACTATATTGAGTGGATTATTCTTGAAACAGATCGTGGCTTCTTTAAAATAGAGTTAAAACCTGGTCAAGAACCAAAAGCTACTTTCACTATTGAAGATGAAAAAGTAATTGCTGCATATGAACTTTGCAACTTACATGGACTTTGGAAAAAAGAACTTTAATTAGATAAAAATACCCTATAAGATAGCTTTATGAGCTTAAACTTATAGGGTTTTATTGTGCTTATTTTAATTTGTTATAAACTTCTTGATTAAAGTAAGAATTGCTTAAAGGTTGGATTGAAACGATATGATGGTCAATTAAATAGCAATCTGATTCTTCATCAGTAATATCTTTTTCTTCATATCTTTTAGCTATGTATCTTCCTTCTTCGTCTATATCAAAGTAGTTATAGTCATTTCGGTAGTAAAGAGTAGCCATCTTTATATCGTCAATAGTTTGTCCACGTGGAAAGTTTATGTTTAAAAAATACTCTGCACTTAATAAATTTTTATCTAAGATATATTGCATGACTTTATCAAAGTTGTTTTCAAGTATTTCAAAGTTGTGAGGGCAAGAGAACGCTATTGCTTTATAGCCTTGTTTAGAAGCTTGTAAACAAGCACCTATTGTTCCGGAATATAAAGTATCATAAGAAATATTTGGTCCGTCATTACATCCAGAGACGACTAAATCAAACTTAATATCTTTAAAGTACCAAAAAGCAAAAGAAACACAGTCAGCTGGAAAGCCTGATAAATAATATTTATTTTTATCAAACTCTTTAAATTCAAGAGAGCTTTTAAGTGTCAAAGAGCAAGATTTAGCTGACATGAATTCTTTTGGTGCTACCATAATGACATTTCCATATTTTTGAAGTTTATTAAAAAGAATATTAATTCCTTCGCATTTATATCCATCGTCATTAACTAATAAAATATTCATATAGCTCTCCTTTACTGATTCACAAATATATTTTACTACATAAGAATATTTGTGTCATATGTTCTTTTTCTTCTTTTTATAATCGTTAAAAGTTGCTTTTTTATCACACTTTTGTAATATCCAACCTTCTTTATATTTAGGTGGTATTAGAGTTAATGGAAACATGTGTCTTAAAATAGCATCTTTTTCAATTTCGTTTATATCAGGATAATCTTTGATAGCGTTTTGTAAGGCTATTTTAGGATGCTTATAGCCATGGTGCTTATGCCACTTCCCTTTATCGTGCCAATCGTAAAGATAGTAGTCGTGTAATAAGGCTGCTCTAATAAGAGACTTATAATCAATATCAAGCTTTTTCTTTTTAGCGTATTCGTAACATAATCTAGCAACAGCTATAGAGTGCTCATAAGTCGATACTTTTCCATGATGGATAAAGTTTTTTAACTGTTGGTATGATTCTTTTTCTATAATTTCTTGTAAAAATAACTCGTATTCTTCTTCCATTTTTTTGACCTTGCTTTTAAATATTAACATATGTTTATTCTTTATATCTATTTAATGCGTACACATTTTACAAACGATTAAAAAATAATAAAAAATAAAAACAAATTAAAATATGAAATAAATTTGCAAATTTAACGCTTTAATTTAATTAATAAGCAAATAGTTAACAAAAAAGAAAATAAAAACATATATTTTAATTAAAAAAGAAAATAAAATTATTGCTTAACGCTATTAATTATTGCTAAAATATTAACATGATAAGGAGGTACCGCTAGATGCATTTTTTAATGAAAGATTTCCATAGCGCTTTGTTTGTTGCCGACTTTGTTATTTCACTGTTTTTACTCATAGGTCTTTGTGGGCTTGTGTATTATAAATTTAGGCAAAAAAGAGTACTAATTATATTTGGTGGAGGTTTCCTCCTTTACATATTAACATACATATTTGATTTAAATATGGTAGCTGGCATAATTTGGTGGGTCTTAATGATTATGTTAATTCTTGTCTGCTTTGTTAATATTGGTGATATTAGACCACTTCTTATTAGCACACTAAAGAACAAGAAGAAAACTGAAAATCAAAAATATGATAAAGAAGCCTTGCTTAAAGTAATTACAGATGCCGTTAGCAATCTTTCTAAAACTAAGACTGGTGCATTAATGACATTTGAAACTCATACACCATTAACAGATTACTATAAGTCAGGAACTATGATTAACGCTCCTGTAACTCCAGAACTTCTCGAAACAATTTTCTATGAAGGAACAAGATTACACGACGGTGCAGTCATTATTAAAGGCAACACAATTGTCTGTGCTTCTGTTTATTACACACCAACAACTAAAGCTTTAACTGGTAAATATGGTGCTAGACATAGAGCTGCAATCGGTATCTCTGAAGTTACCGATGCGATAACAGTAGTAGTCAGCGAAGAAACTGGCAGAGTCTCAATAGCATATAAAGGAATTCTTGAACAAGTTAAGCTTGATGAATTCCCTAACATCTTTAGAGGAATGCTTGATTCTATCGATGATGAAGATTAATAGATAAAAAAGTGTATTGAAAAAGGTACGAACATAAAGTTTGTACCTTTTTTAGTGCTTAAATTTTTAAAAATCGGATATTTTTTCTTATCCGCATCAGTTATATTTCTAATTACTTTGCATGGATTACCTACAGCAATTACTCCATTAGGAATATTTTTATTAACGACACTACCAGCTCCAATAATAGTATTACTGCCAATAGTTACTCCAGGTAAGACAGAAACGTTAGCACCAATCCAAACGTTATCGCCTATTGTAATAGGTAGAGCGATTTCTAATCCACTAATACGTTGCTCGCTATCTATAGCGTGTCCTGCTGTTGATAAAACACAGTTAGGAGCAATAAAAACATTATCACCGATTGTTACTTTAGCACCATCTAATATTGTGACATTGTGATTTGTATAGAAATTCTTATCAATAAAGATATTAAATCCATAGTCACAGTAAAAAGGGGCTGTGATAACTGGGTTTTCTTTGATACTACCAAAAATAGCATTTAGTAATTCTCTTTGTTTATTAATATCTAAAGGCCTGCAATTATTAAATTCATAACATAGATCAGCACAACGTTTTCTAGCCTCAACAATTTCTTTATCATAATTAGCATCGTACAGAAATCCATTTTGAGCTTTTTCCCATTCAGTCATAGCTTCTCTCCTTTGATATGTGCAAATTATAGCATTAACTATAATAGCCATAAAGCAAGTTATTTATAAAGTTTGTCGCTATGAGTTTTGTCAACAAAAAAGGTTTTATGACATATATTTATCATGTGTAAATAAAATGGAAAAATATAAATTTGGTACAGATGGTATTCGTGGAAAAGCAAATGAAGAATTGACTCCGGAAATTGCTTTTAGATTAGGATATGTTTTAGGTAAAAGAATACCTGAAGGTGAAAGATTATTAGTCTCTAAAGATACTAGAGAAAGCGGTGATGAATTAGCACTAAGCGCTATTTCTGGTTGTCTTGCTAGCGGTAAAGATGTCGACTATATAAAAGTAGCAGCTACACCAATTTCAGCCTTTGCTACGACATATTTAAACTATTCATACGCTTTAGTTATAACTGCGTCTCATAACATTTATAGCGATAATGGATTAAAAGTATTTAAAAAGAATGGATTAAAATTAAGCGATGAAGAGTGTCAGTCAATAGAACAAGAATTAACGGAAAATATTTCATATAGCAAGAAAATTGGAAAGTTATTTATAAAGAAAAATATAAAAAAGAAATATATTAATTATTTAAAAAAACAAAATATAAATTTAGATTCACTTACTGTTGTTTTAGATGAAGCTAATGGCTCTTTATCTAACTATGCTTCTAAAGTATTTAAATTGCTTAACGCAAAAGTTAAAGCAATAAATAATAAACCAAATGGACAAAATATAAACTATAAATCAGGATCGACATATATTGAATATTTAATTAAAGAAAAACTAAATTATTTATTATCGTTTGATATTGGTTTTTCATTTGATGGTGATGGAGATAGAGTTATTTCTTTTTTGCCTGATGGCTCTATAATTGATGGTGATATAGAAGCTTTGTTACTAGTAAAACTACTAAGAAATAATAGTGGATTAATATTAACAAAAATGAGTGATATAGCTATCATAAACTATTTAAAACAAAGCGGTATAAATATTAGCATCTCTGATGTTGGAGATAAAAATGTCTATGAATTAATGAATAATAGTGGATGTAAAATAGGTGCTGAGAAATCAGGACACATTATTTTAAAAGACTATATGAATTCAGGAGATGGTCTATATAATGCTCTTTTATTAGCAAGTATATTTAAGAAAAATAAAGAAGAATTTTATAGAGTTGTAAAACAAATAAAAGCTTCTAAAAAATATGAAATAGAAATAATAACTGATAATGCTAAAGAAGTCATAAAGAATAGTAATTTTGAAAAAATAGCTCAAAAATATGATGGCTTAAATGAGAATAAATTTGTTTATAGAGCTTCTGGTACAGAGTCTAAAATAAGAGTATTAATTCAGTCGTTAGATGAAAAAGAATTAAAAGAAATGTATATTGAAATTAACGAAGAAATTGAAAGGTTAAAGGAAAAATATGTGTGGAATAGTAGGAACATCGTGGTCAAAAAAAGCTAGAGAATTTATCATTGGAGGTTTAGAAAAATTAGAGTATAGAGGCTATGATAGCGCAGGTATTTATTATCTAGACAAAGACAATAAATCAAATTTAATTAGAACGATAGAAAGAGTAAAAAAACTTAAAGATATTACCCCACATTTTGATGAAGGTATAGCAATTGGACACACTAGGTGGGCAACTCATGGTGGCGTATCAATTAATAATTCCCATCCTCAATCTTCCTATGATCAAAAAGTATTTGTCGTTCATAACGGCATTATTTCTAACTATAAAGAAATAAAAGCAAGTTTAATTGATAGTGGAATTAAATTTGTCTCTGATACTGATACTGAGTGTATTTCTAATTTATTTAGCTTTTGTCTATACAAAAAGAAAATGAGTGAATATGATGCCTTAAAGTATTTATATGATAATTTAAAAGGACAAATGTCTGCTTTAATTTATGATAATAAGAAATTATTTTTTATAAAGAAAGGTTCGCCTTTATTAATAGGAAAGTCAGATGATGAGGTGTTTTTAGCAAGCGATTCTTTACCTCTTATTGGCTATGCAAATAAAGTGTGTTATTTAGAAGATAAAACATATGGAATAATTAATAAAAATAAAATTAATGTTTTTAAAGACAATAAAAAGATCAAATTAAAATTTGTAAAATTAGATGATAGTAATGGAAATATATCTTTAGGTAATTATGACTATTACATGTTAAAAGAAATTGATGAAGAACCTGATAGGTTATTAGATTTATCAAACAAAATAGAAAAAGAAGTACCAAGCGAACTATTAGAGTGTTTAAGAAATGAAAAAATAATGATTCTAGGTTCTGGAACTAGTTATCATGCTGGTTTATATGCAAAAAAGTGGTTTAAAGCTACAAATATGATAGCTAGTGAGTTTGTATACGATGATAAGGAATATGATAATTACACTTTTGTTCTTCTAAGTCAATCAGGTGAAACATTTGATTTGATAAAAGCAATTGAAAAAATAAGAAGTGGTCAAAACAATAAAATTATCTCTTTAATAAATAAAGAAAACACAACAATTGAAAGATTGTCTGATTTTTATTTGAATCTACATGCTCAACCTGAAATTGCGGTTGCATCAACTAAAGTTTATTTAAATGAAGTAGTTGCTTTATATATTCTCTATCAGATTTTAAATAACAAAGAATATAAGGATAGCATAAAAGAATTAGTTGAAAATTTAAAAAAGGTTTCAGCTAATAAAGATTATATTTATGAGTATGCTAAGAAAATATCCAAAGTAAAAAATGCGTACTTTGTAGGTCGTGGCTTTGATTATAAATTAGCTTTAGAAGCTAGTTTAAAACTTAAAGAAGTAAGTTATATACACTCTGAAGCTACATATGCTGGCGAATTAAAACACGGACCGATAGCTTTAATAGATAAAAACTTTCTCACTATATTCATGATTACTGATAAGAAGTTTAACGATATTATCGATAGTAATATATCTGAAATTAATGCTAGATTTGGGAAAATTATGATTTTATCGACAACAGGTATAGAAAGTAAATATGACGGATTTATTGTTGATTATCATAGTGACTTATCTGGATTAGTGTTGATCATGTTTGCTCAATATTTAAGTTATTATGTTGCTCTAAACCGTAAGTTAAATATTGATAAACCTAAAAACTTAGCTAAATCAGTTACAGTTGAGTAATTTCAACGTTTATTGGTTCGACACCATATTGGTTAGAAATATTAGAGATGATTTCAGTTATTTCTTCGTTTGATTTAACGTCAGCTAATAGAGCTGATAGGTTTATAGTGTAATCGTGTCCAGCATAATGGTATTTACTTGGATCAACGATTTTATATTTTAAAACTATAGAAAAAGAAGTAAAGTTAGCTTTTGCAGTTTGAATATCTAAGTTGTATTCGCCTACTTTAATCTCAACTAATGGAACTAAATAGTGAAACCCTTTATGTAATTCACGACTTTTTTTACCAGCTTTTTCAGTGATAATAGCTTTTTTATCTCCTATAATAGTGATACCTGATAAGAAGAAAATGATTATTCCAATTAAAAGACAAGCACATATTATTATTAAAATAATTTGGTTAGCGTTTAATGTATTTGTTAAGTGTGTAATCATAATTGCTCCTAGAGATATTGTTAGTATGGATTATTACTTTAAAAGTGTCAAGTTAAGCTTTAATGTGCATACCCTATAATATGAATAATAACGATAGATTAACTATATTTCCATCCGATAAGAAAATAAAGATACTATTTTTACCTGGTTGGAATACTAAAAAAGAGATATATGAAGAATTAATTAGATCTTTTAAAAAATATGGGGAAGTTGCCTATTATGCTTTTGAAGGCTTTGAAACCAAATTACATTATCCTTATACGTATAAAGATTATGAGTACAATCTTATTAATAGCTTAAAAGAGAATGATTTTATTCCAGATATTATTGTTGGATATTCTTTTGGTGGTAAAGTGGCTTTAAAAAGTGTATCGCTTTTTAATAATGTTAAATTACTTTTAATAGCTCCTTCCTCGTTTGATCATAATTTTTTATATAAGTTAAAGGTAAAGTTAAAAATATTTATTTATAAAGTTTCAAAAAAACTAAACATACGTTTTTCTTTTTTAGAAAGCAGCGATTATAAAAACTCTGATTACTTTATGCGAAAAACGCTTATTAACGTTAAAGATGTTTTTGTATCTAAAAATGAATTAAAACAAATAAATAATCAAATAATTATTGTTGGATATAAAGAAGACAAAAGTGTAAGTTGTTACGATTTAAAAAATAATTCAAAGTATTTAAAAAATAAAGAACTATACATATTTAATGGAACACACTATCAACTTTTTAAAGATAAAGAAACAATAGAATTACTCTTAGAAAGGTTTATAAAACATGATTCAAGTTATTGAAATATTAATTGTTAGTACATGCTTAATTCTGTTAATATACTTTTATAGCGTTATTTTTGTTAATGGTTATTATGATTTATATAGGTTATATTTGAGTATAAAAACAAATATAAAAAAATATTTATTGATATATATATCTAAAATATCTTTATTGATACTTTCTATAGCATTTACCATTGCATTGGGTTACGTATACGGTTTAATATTTGCTATTTTAAATACTGTTCTTTCATTATTAATTATTCCTAAAAGCTTTATTAAAGTTACTAGAAGATTCTTGTTTCAAAATTTGATAAGTGATTTTATAGTAACATGTTTAACTGTATTATCTTTGACTATAAAAAGTGAAATTGGATATGTGTTTTTAGTTCCAGAGGTACTTATAGTTTCATCAGTAATCTTATCTTATTACATTAATTATCCAATTGAAGAAATTATTAGAACGTATTATTTAAAGAAAGCAAGAAATAAAATTAAACAAGCTAATAATTTAAAAATAATAGGCATTACAGGTAGTTATGGAAAGACAACAGTTAAGAACTTCTTAGCAGAGTTTTTAAGTAATAAATGCGTATTAGTGTCACCTGGAAATGTTAATACATTAATGGGTTTAACTAAGTTTATCAATAATTGTTTAACACCTTTTGACGAGTATTTAGTAGTAGAAATAGGTGTTGATAAATTAAATGGAATGAAAAAATATAAAAGGCTTTTAAACTTAGATTATGCTGTTATTACATCAGTTGGTCCACAACATCTTTTAACACTAAAAAGCATTGAAAATGTCTATAAAGTTAATACAGACATCGCATATCTATTAAAAAAAGATGGCACGCTTTATTATAACTCAGATAGCGTGAGTTATTCAAAGAAATTCAACGGATTAAAAACAGTTAGTTTCTCATCGAACGACTATAAAATTATTAGTAAAAACGGTGAACCAGCTATAGTTAATTTTAACGATATAAGTATAAAGACAAGATTACATTTTGACTCATCGGTTTTAAATGCTTATTGCGCATATGAAATTGCTAAAACTATTGGAGTTAATAAGAAAACTCTTATTCCAAAATTTGAAAGACTAGAAGAAATATCTAGAAGAAAAAAGATTATCAAAAAAGGTAATAAAATTTGGATAGATGATAGTTATAATATAAACTTTAATTCAGCTAAAGAATCAATTGATTACGCTTTAAAACTGCAAGGAAAGAAGTGTTGTATCACTGCAGGATTAGTTGAACTAGGTAAAGACAAAAAAGTTTATTTAACAAAATTCGGTGAGATATTAGCTAAGTTAGATTCGATATTCATTATGAATAACGATTTTTCTGGAGATATGTTAAATGGTTATTTATCTAATGGTGGAAATATTAAAAATGTTATTAAAGAATCAAAATTTGATAAAGTTTTAAATATGTGCAGCAATTTTGACGTGATTTTAGTGCTACCAATCGGTGACAAATATAATTTAATTTAGTTCTTTTTATTAGTGTTTATACATTTATTATATGGGGGATAATAATGTATAATATTGCAATTTTTTGTGGTGGAAAATCACTAGAAAGTGACATCTCAGTTGTATCAGCTTTAAGCTTAGCTAAAGTATTAAAGCTTAATAGAAGAGATTTTATTTTTATTTATGGAGATAAGGATGGATCATTTTATAAATATGATGGTGAATGTGACGTAAGTTCTTTTTGCCAGTATAAGAAATTTAAGAAAGGCACGTTTGAAAGAAATAAAAATGATAACTTTTTTAAATGTGGCTTAAAGAAATATAAGTTTGACATAGTAGTTCCAATTGTTCATGGCAAAGGAACGGAAGATGGATCAATAAAAGCGTTCTTTGATACTTTAGACATTCCGTGTATAGGAAATAGCTTATATGTTTCATCGTTAGTACAAAACAAAAATTTATTTAAAAAATGGGCTGTAAAAATGAAGTGTCCAACTATGAGATATTATGTCGTAAGAAAAGATAAATACGAAAACGATAATTCATTTTTAAAACAATCATTCAAGTATCCAGTAATTGTTAAGCCTTGTTGTTTAGGCTCATCGATTGCCATAAATAAAGTTGAAAGTGAAACTGAATTAATTGAAGCGTTAGATGAAGCGTTCAAATATGATAGTGAAGCTATTGTTGAAAAATGGTGTGAAGGATTAATTGAATACAACATTGCAGTTATAAAAAAGAACAATTCACTTATCTTATCAGATATAGTTGAAGTAAACGACGAAGATAAAGTGTTATCTTTTGAGGAAAAATATATTGATAGTGCTTCTGTAAGAGAAAAATACATGACGGACAATATTAGAAGCAACATTATTATTATTGCTTCTAAAGCATATGAAGAGCTTAATTTGGTTGGACCAGTTAGATTTGATTTCATGTATTCTAAAGAAGAGAAGAAACTTTATTTAAATGAAATAAATATTATTCCAGGTTCTCTATCATTTAATTTGTTTGAAAGTGTTGGTATCAGTAAATATGAAATTGCTGATATTATGATTGAAGAAGGAATAAATAGATATCAACAAGATAAAAATTTAAAATTAAAATATGATAAGTCATCACTAAGTAGATTAAGTAAAGTAAGTAAATTTAAAAAATGATATTGCTGCTAATAGCTAAAAGCTATGGCAGCATTTTTAATAGTCTAATTGAATGTAGTTTTTTTAAATTGTTTTGTAGTATAATCTTTATGTACATTTAAGGAGGAAATTATTAATGTCAACACCACACAATCAAGCAAAAAATGGTGATTTTGCAAAAACAGTATTAATGCCAGGAGATCCACTCAGAGCTAAATTCATCGCTGAACATTACTTAGAAAACGTTCGTCAAGTTAATGGTGTCAGAAATATGTTTGGATATACAGGAACTTATAAAGGCAAAGAAGTTTCTGTTATGGGTTCTGGTATGGGTATGCCTTCAATCGGTATTTATTCATATGAACTTTATAGCCAATATGGAGTTGAACAAATTATTAGAATTGGTAGTGCAGGTGCTTATGCTCCGCAATGTAATTTATTCGATTTAGTCATCGCTCAAGGTGCATGCACAAATTCTAACTGGGCTTCACAATATAATATCCCAGGTGGAACATATTCAGCTATTGCTGATTTTGAACTCGCATCAAAAGCATATCAAGTAGCTAAAGAAAAAGGCTATCCAGTTCACGTTGGAAATATTCTTTCATCAGATATTTTCTATAACGATCAACCAGAAGTTTGGAAAAAGTGGGCTCAACTTGGTTGCTTAGCCGTTGAAATGGAATCTTATGCTTTATATTGTAACGCTGCCTATTTAGGTAAAAAAGCTTTATGTATTCTTACAGTATCTGATAGTTTTATTACACATCAAGAAACAACAGCAGAAGAAAGACAAAATTCTTTCACCCACATGATGGAAGTTGCACTTGAATTAATTTAAAAAATGATTGCTCTTTTTATAGTCTTTTTAGTATTAATAATTCTTCTTGGTATATTTTTAATTCTCTATTATCCAATAAAAAGATATTTAGATAAGAAAAAATATAAAGAACTTGTAGGAAAGAAACTCTACAAGTTAGCTTTAAATAAGGATTATTATTTGTTAAATAATCTTGTTATCAAAATCGACGATGAAATAACTTTGCATGTCGATCACCTTTTATGTGCAAATAAGTATATATATGTTATTGTTGATAGATATATTCCCATCGGTGTATCAGGAAGAACTGAAGATAATACTTGGTTTAATTATTTTAAGAAAAACAAGAAAAAGGCTATAAGAAACCTAGTGTTATATAACGAAGAAAGAACAATTAGATTAGCAAAGTTTTTAGGCTGGAACGAGTCAAAGACACCAATGTTAATTTCCGTTGTCTGTTTGAATGACTCAGTAATATTATCTGATGAATTGGAAAACTTTGATCACAAATATTCTTTCTTAGTTAAGAAAAAGAACTTGTGTAAAGTAATAGAAAAAACTGAAGAAGATGCTCAAGTATCTCCTCTAGATGAAGAAAACTTAGATAAGTTAGTAAAAACTATTCACGAACTATCTATTACAAACGAAAACGAATAAAAAAGTTAGGTATATGATAAGCAAAGTAATTATTAAGCTTATCTACCTAACTTTTTCTATTCAATTTTTTCTTCTCTGCGCAAATCAACAAAGAATATCATGATATTGATAAGTGCGCATACAGCGATGAATACATAGATTATTTTTGCCCAAATGTTAAATCCTTGTGTAATCCATGTAACTAAATTGAAATTAAACAAAGCGACTAGTCCCCAGTTTAAGGCTCCGAGGATAGTAAATGGCAACGCAATCTTTTGAATTATATTCACAATTCTTCCTCCACTACAAATATTATGTGAAAGTATAAAAAACTTATTCATAATAATGAAATTTAAATCATATGTTTTGGTGTGATGAGGTGGACTATGATAAAGAAAATTTTATTAGGAGTAATTATTTTAGGAGTAATTTGTTTAGCAGGATGGAAGTTATTCTTCTCTAAAGATGATGTTTCAGGTAAAGTAAAGGATGTTAGAAAGAATTTAGTTGCGTACCATATTGAAGCAAATATGGAATTATCAAATAACGAAGAAACGAGAAATTACTTCGTTACTACAGATTATAAGAAAGATAATGACAACGATTTGTTTAGAGTTTCGTTATTAGACAAAAACATAAATCAAGAGCAAATAATGCTTAAAAATTCTGATGGTGTATTTGTTTTAACCCCAATGCTAAACCAAGTATATAAGTTCAAAGGCGATTGGCCATTAAATAATCCAAAACCATATTTATATCATTCTTTAATTGATGTATTTAATGGTGAACATGAAATTAAAAAAGTTGATGATGGATTTTTAGTCAGTGCTATTAGTAAATATCCAAATTCTCCAAGTTGGGCTAAACAAGAGATTAAATTTACTAAAGACATGAAACCAGTAATGGTTGATATTCTTAATTCGTCAAATGAAACTGTTGGTAAAGTAACATTTACTGAAGTAGATATGAATCCTACATTTGCCGATAACTATTTTGATGTCGAGGCTAATATGGTTAAGGCCCGTGAAAACCTTTCGACAGAAAATGTTGGATTAGAATTCTCAGATTTACCACTTTTGCCGACAAATGCAAAATATAGTGCAGAGTTAAGTGAAAAGACTTTAGCAACAATTAACGGTCAAAGCGTCTATATCTTAAGTTATACAGGTACAGATAATTTCACTATTGTTCAACAAATCTCTGAAAAATATGACACAATGAAAATAATTGAAGTTTCTGGTGATTTGATTGAAACAATTAGTGGAATAGCAATAAAAGACGGATCAAAAATTAAATATGTAAATAACGGAGTAACATATGATATTTATTCTGATTCACTTAATGTAGATAAAATAATTGATATTGTTAACGGAATGGAAACAAACGTTAAAAAATAAAAATATAGGTGCTATTAAAGCACCTATATTTTAGTCTATAAGAGAAAGATCACTTCTACTTAAGGTATAAGAACTACATTCTTTTTCTTCGTTATTAGAGTTAATTTTAAAACTGATTGTATCTCCTTCTTTAATTAATAGGAGAAGTGAGCCGATATCGTAACTTCTATTAATTTTGTATTCTTCTCCGTTAATAATTAAAGAATTTAATATATCGTTAGAAGATAAATTCATTTTTTCAGCGATACTCTTACTTTTTACGCTTGATATTTGGACAGTAGAAATTGTACTTCCTTTACCTGTTTTGCTATTAAATTCATAATGAGTATTTTTCTCTTCAATAGTTAAACCTAAAGTAGCTACTTTCATTTGTTTATCGACAGAGTTTCTGACTATGTTTGCTACTCCATATTTAACTATTTCTAGTGGAATAGCAAAGTTTATATTTTGATATGTCTCATCACCAGCGTTAGTTATACCTATTAATTCACCGCGACTGTTAAATAATCCACCACCAGAGTTTCCACTGTAAATAGCAGTGTCTATTCTAATGGAACGGTAGGAACGCTTTTTATCGATTTCAAGATTAATATATTCACTATCAACACTAACAACACCTTGAGTGACGCTTATTCCTTCTCCTTCGCTGTTACCTATAGCTATTGCTGTTTCACCAACGCTATATGATGAAGCAAATTCGACTGGTAGTACATATGGATTGACATTGAATACATCTTCTTTGCTTGCTTTAACAACTGCTAAGTCATATGTGACTGAACCACCTACATAAGAAGCTGGAATAGCATACTTGTCATATTTATAATTCATATATTCAGTGCCATTAACTTTTTTGGTACCACTTTGAGTTGCACCACCTTCACTGCCGTAAAGATAAATATTTATATTGCTAGATATATAGCCATTATTATCCGAATTAGCATAGCTGCTATAAATCACGTGATAATTAGTAATAAAATAAACATCAGTATCAGTTATCTGATAAATAACTGCAGATCCTTGATATAAAGAGTTGGTTTTAACTTGTTGAAGTCCAGTAAATAAACCTCCTATTGACCCTGATGAACGTGTCTCATAGAATTCTGTATAAACTTTAGCTGAAGAAGCCAAGGCTTTATGAGTTGAATAAACTAATTGATCTTCGTTACTTTTTAAATAAATTTTTAAAAACTCATCATAAGTTATATCACCATATATTTCGCTATATTTATTGTATAAATCATCGACTGTTACTGAACCGTCTTCGCCATCTTTAACTTCAAAAGTGTATGTTGAGCCATCAGAATAAGTGATTGTATATGTTGTAACGTTTTCAACTTTTCCTGATTGAGTTATCGAGACAATTCTTGCCGGGTTTTCCGGCTCTTTTTTAGAACATCCAAATAAACAAAATGAACTTAAAAAAGCTGTCGAACAAAGTAATGTGCTTAATATTTTTTTCATAGAAATACTCCTTTCTATCAAATTTTAGTCTAAAAATTATTAATCTTTAATAATTATACACAAAAAAATAGTCATATTATAATCTTCCTTTTGTCAGAATGGGCAAATTGTAAAGTGTTTTTTAATGAAAGTTTGCCAATCATGTATTATAATAACAAAGTTATTATTTAAATACAGAAAAGTGGGGTGCAAGATGTACGATAAGATAACTAAAGAATTGAAGTTAGAAAGAAAAAATTTATTTAAAAAAAGCTGGCCAAGATTACTTGGACTTACATTTTTAGGTGCATTTATAGTTTTCTTTTCAATTGCATTAGCCTCCTATACATATTATTTTTCTTTAATACTTGTTTTCTTCGCTTTACCATTATTCTTTATGGTTACAATTGAAGTTAACGATTTAGTATCAAATATGCGTACAAGCAATATTTCTTTTAAAAAAGGAATAGGAACGTATTATAGAACAGGAAGAGGATTATATAGAGGCTTTAGAACAATTGTTTTAGGAATATTAATATATATTCTTTTCCAAGCTGTCTCTATGGGAATAGGATATTTTGTTATCAGTCAAACAAATCCAGATATTTTTGATGAATTAAAAGATATTAACCTAGGAAATTTAGATGCGGCTATCGATTTTATCACTCAAAATTCTAATATTATTTACCCGCTAATTTCGGTATCTAATTCAGTAGGCATTTTTGCTGGAATTATGTTTGCCCAAGCAGAGTTTAGAAAAAACGAAATGTCTTTTTATGGAATCAATACAATATTGAGCGACAATAAACAACGAATTTCACCAACAACTATGACTGTTATGATATTTAGAAAAGAATTATATCCATCAGTGAAAAAGAAGCATGATGCGATTGATATAAAGCTTAACTGGCTAGGGTATTTACTATTTTTTATAAGCTATACTGCTGGAGTTCTTATAGGAGTCTTTACTCATATCAATTACGTATTTACTCCTATGATTGCTTTAGGTTTAGGACTTCTTGTCTATGTTCCTTTCTACTCACTTACAAGATTGTTTGATGCTCTATTTTTAGTAGCCTATGGTGAAGAGCTTATAAATAACGCCAACGATAGAATAAAGCAGTTCTTTATGGAAGCTAGAAAAGAATTTACAGTTCAAAGTTCACAAATGTATTCAAACCTTCCAGAAGATGTAAAAAAACAAATAAAAGAATCATCAGGTGGCATATCGTTAACTGATAAAGAGAAAAAAGAAATCGAAAAAGAAGATAAGGAGAAGTAAATGAACTGCAGAGTTGGATTAGATATAGGTAGTACAACAATTAAATGCGTTGTTATCGATGAAAACGCAAATGTAATTTATAGTACTTATGAAAGGCATTATTCTAAGATTGCTGAAATGATTGAAAAAGTTTTAACAAGACTTAAGAATGAAGTTTTAAATGGAGAAGATGAAGTTGAATTAGCTTTTTCAGGTTCTGCTGGTATGGGTATTGCAGATTCCTGTGGTTTTCCTTTTTATCAAGAAGTATATGCTACAAGAGCTTCAACAAAGCACTTTTACCCAAATACAGATTGTATAATTGAGCTTGGTGGTGAAGACGCCAAGATTATTTTTATGAACAATGGCGTTGAAGTTAGAATGAATGGGTCATGCGCTGGTGGTACTGGGGCTTTTATCGATCAAATGGCTAGTTTACTTAATGTCGATGTTACTGAAATTGACGATTTAGCCAAAAAGAAAGAAAAGATTTATACAATTGCAAGTAGATGTGGTGTTTTTGCTAAATCAGATATTCAACCACTTTTAAACCAAGGAGCAAAAAAAGAAGATATTGCTGCTAGTATTTTCTATGCAGTTGTAAACCAAACGATTGCAGGATTAGCTCAAGGTCGTGAAATTACAGGTAATATAGTTTATCTTGGCGGCCCATTAACTTTCATGAGTCAATTGCGTGAGGCTTTTGATGACGTCTTAAAAATTAAAGGATTGTTACCTGAAAATTCACTTTACTTTGTCTCTTTAGGCGCTGCTTTACTAAGTGAGAAAAAAATTAGCATTAATAAAATTATCGAATCAGTTGCAACATATAGAAATAACGAAAACTTTGCATATCAGTCACCTTTATTTAAATCAGAAGAAGAATATAAAGAATTTACTGATAGACATAACTTAGACTATGTTCCAACACTCCCATTAGCTAATTATGATAAGCCTTTGTATTTGGGTGTCGACTCTGGCTCGACAACAATCAAGGCAGTTTTAATCGATGAAGAAGAAAATATTAGATATGAAAAATACATGAGCAATGGTGGAAATCCTGTCGCTTTAGTCAAAGAAATTCTTTTAGATATTTATGAACAAAATCCAAACGTTATTATCAAAGGTGCAAGTGCTACTGGCTATGGTGAGGACATCATTAGAAACGCCTTTAAATTAGATCACGGTATTGTTGAAACTATGGCTCACTTTGAAGCTGCTAAACATTTCTTACCAGAAGTTGAATTTGTCATAGATATTGGTGGTCAAGATATTAAATGTTTTAAAATTCACAATGGAACTATCGACAATATTTTCTTAAACGAAGCATGTTCGTCTGGCTGCGGTTCTTTCTTACAAACATTTGCTAGCGCTTTAGGTTATTCAATAATTGACTTTTCAAAACTTGGATTATTTGCAAAGCGTCCAGTTAATTTAGGTTCAAGATGTACTGTCTTTATGAATTCAGCTGTTAAACAAGCTCAAAAAGATGGTGCAACAATTGAAGATATTTCAGCAGGCTTATCAATTTCAGTTGTTAAGAATGCTTTGTATAAAGTTATTAGAGCTTCATCAAAGGACGATTTAGGTAAAAAGATTGTTGTTCAAGGTGGAACATTCTTAAACGATGCAGTTTTAAGAGCCTTTGAAAAAGAGTTAGATGCTAATGTTGTTAGAGCTAATATTTCTGGCTTAATGGGTGCTTATGGTGCTGCGTTAGATGCTAAGAATTTAAACTTAGAAAAATCAGAAATTCTCGATAAAGAAGCTTTGCTTCAATTCAAGCATGATATTAAAGTTGTTACATGTAATGGCTGTTCTAACCACTGCCGTTTAACTATAAATAGTTTCGACGGAAAAAGAAGATATATCGGCGGAAACAGATGTGAAAAACCAGTAACTGCTAAAGCTAATTCTAACGAGCTAAATTTATATGCATATAAGCAAGAATTGCTTGCTTCATATAAGCCAGTTAGTGGCCCTCGTGGTAAAATTGGTCTCCCATTTGGCTTGAATATTTATGAACTTTTACCATTCTGGCATACATTCTTTACTGCTTTAGGATTTGAAGTTATAACAAGTGATGTCTCTTCACCTTATTTATATAGAAAAGGTCAGATGACTATTCCAAGTGATACTGTATGTTATCCAGCAAAACTTATGCATGGTCACGTAATTAACCTTTTAGATAAAGGTGTAAAAACAATCTTCTACCCATGTATGTCTTATAACATCGATGAAGGAAGATCAGATAATCACTATAACTGTCCAGTTGTTGCATACTATCCTGAAGTAATCAAAGTAAATGTAAAGCGTTTAAAAAATGATGATGCAACATTTATCAACGAGTATGTTGGTATTCATAGACATAAAGATTTTGCAAAGAAGATTTATTCAAAACTAGTAAAATACTTTCCAGATTTAAATGAAAAAGAAGTTAAAAAAGCAAGTGAATTAGCTTATAAAGAATATGCAAATTACGAGAAAAAGATCAGTGAAAAAGGTGATGAAATAATCGAAAAAGCAAGACAAGAGAAGAAAACAATTATTGTTTTAGCTGGAAGACCATATCACGTTGATCCAGAAATCAATCACGGTATTGATAAATTGCTCATGTCCTTTAATGTAGCTATTGTTACTGAAGATGTAATTGCTCATAAAGTTAAACAAATGCCTGCTGTCCACGTTTTGAATCAATGGACTTATCACGCTAGACTTTACGAAGCAGCACAATACATTAAAAACTATGATGATATGCAACTTATTCAACTTGTTTCATTCGGTTGTGGCGTAGATGCAATTACTTCTGATGAAGTAAGAGATATTCTTGAAAGAAATGGAAAAATCTATACCCAAATAAAAATTGATGAAATTACAAATTTAGGTGCTGTTAAAATTAGAATTAGATCACTTTTAGCTGCTGTTGGAAAGGAGAAACAAAGATGAATTCAAATAAGCCAATAAAGAAAAAATACGATAAAAAAACTGGCCGTTTGCTTTTCACTAAGCAAATGAAAAAAGAATTTACTATTCTTTTCCCGATGATGGCACCTATTCACTTTAGAATTATTCAACAAGTATTTTCTAGTTATGGTTATAAAGCTGAACTTTTAGAAACTACATCACCAGATATTGCCCAAACAGGGTTAAAATATATCCATAACGATACATGTTACCCAGCAATTCTTTCTTTAGGTCAACTCATTAACGCTGTTCAAAGTGGAAAATATGACGTTAACAAAGTAGCTTTAATGATTACTCAAACAGGTGGTGGCTGTAGAGCTAGTAACTACATCTTCTTATTGAGAAAAGCTTTGAAAAAAGCTGGACTTGAACAAGTTCCAGTCGTTTCTTTAAACTTATCTGGTATGGAAAGAAATCCTGGATTCCACATTACAATCCCGATGATTAGAAAATCTTTAGCTGCTTTAATCTATGGCGATTTACTTATGTGTTTACACAATCAAGTAGAACCTTATGAAGTCACTAAAGGTGAGTCAGAAGCTAAAGTTGAAAAATGGACAAAATACCTTGCTGATTTAATGAGCAAAGGTAAAGGCTATAAACTTAGTCACGTTAGAGCAAATTTAGATAATATTGCTAAAGACTTTGCTACTATTAAAATTGAACGTACGCCAAAAGTTAAAGTCGGTGTCGTTGGTGAAATATATGTTAAATATGCTGCCTTAGGCAATAACGAATTGGAGAAATTCTTAAGATCAGAAGATTGTGAAGTTAATTTGCCGGGAATTTTGAACTTTATCATGTTTAAAATTGATAATCGTATTGAAGACATTAAACTTTATGGCGGCCATATTTTAAAGAAAAAAGTATGTGAAATATTATTAGATTATTGTGACAAGATTCAAAAATCTTTCAACTATGCTATTAAGCACTATACAGATTTCAATGTTCCTGCAACATATGGACACGTTAAAGAATTAGTTAAAGGTGTAAATGGCTATGGTAATAAGATGGGTGAAGGCTGGTTATTAACTGGCGAAATGCTTGAATTAGCTGAATCTGGCTACGAAAACATTGTTTGTACACAACCATTCGGTTGCTTACCTAACCACATTTCTGGTAAAGGAATGATTCGTAAGATAAGAGAAATTAATCCAAAGGCCAATATTGTTGCTGTTGACTATGATGCAGGTGCTCCTAGAGTTAACCAAGAAAACAGAATAAAACTTATGCTTTCTATTGGACGAGAAAATTTAAAAGCTCAAGAAGAAAAAGTTGAAGCATAAAGAATAAATTATCTCCATATCATTAATGTGGGGATAATATGAATAAAATAAAACTATATATTGTTAAACAAAACGAATCTATCAATGATATTGCATTAAAATTTAATACTACACCTGAAGAAATTGTTAGAATTAATCCTTCTTTAAAATACAAAAGAATGTATAAAGGCCAACCTTTAAATATTCTTTGTGAAGAAGAAAAAGAAAGAGAAAAATTAGAAATTGAACCAATTGAATCTCTTAGAAAACATTCCGATCAAATTTCTACCAATTTATTTACTGATTACTCATATGCGTTAAAAGATGTATTACAAATTAAGTTTTTATATCCTAAAGCTTTAGAGCCGTTTGCAGAATACTTAAATGAAATTACTTTAAATATTAAAAATAGAGTCAAAGTTAACTTTGAAAAGTTTAATAAAGAAATTCTTAGTTTGACTGATTCTATTATTACAAAAGATATATTGCAGTTAAAAAGCTCTTTATCAAGTATAAATGCAGCTATTGTAGAAGCCTTTAAATCCAAGAAAAACGATAGTGATTATTCTAGTATGCTCGATGATTTATGCGATTTATGGCGTGATATTACAATTGCTTTAGGCGAGTTAGATTTTAAAGGTGTTTTAAATAAATTTAAAGAAGTGTTAAGAGTTTTCTCAAATATTACAGAAAAGATCTAAATCTTTTATTAATTGACTCATAACATTAATTTTCTTTTGGCGTTTCTTGAAAATAGAAACGCCTTTTAATATCTTCTTGCAGTTTTCAAATATATATTTTTCACTTGGTTTATTAATATTTTTTATTCTTTCAAATATTTTGTCATCTAAGATAAATAAGCCTGAAACTTCAAATATTCCTATAGCGCTATTTTTTACTTGCAAGCACTTTTCAGGAGTGTCAAATTTGTATTTATTATTTACCATTAAATTACTTCTCAAAATAACTTCTAAAACATATTCTTTGTTTGAATAATATGAAACTATATTTAAACAATTATGGTGTTCTGCTTTATTATTTACTAATTTTTCATACTTTTCGCTTTCAAATAATTGTTTAATTTTAGAATATATCTGTGCTATTAATTCTTTGTTCTTTGATTTAATTCTATAGCTAGGAACATACCAATCTATAATTGATATCGAATAATCTTTTTTCTTTTTTAACACAATTAAATCTTTGGCTTTAGATATGTTGAATTTTGAAGTGATAACTTGAAAGTGAGCGTGATTAGGAATTGAACCTCCGATTCTATTTGAACCGTTATTGGCGCATATTGTTACGTTTGGAAATTTATAAGAAAAGTCGAGCATATCTTGTATTTCTGGTAAGTCTAACAATATTGGAACGTGTCTTTTATTTAATAAAACATAATGTCCTTCAATATAAGACGCTGGTGGAACTTGTAGTAAATAATCGTTATTAGATAGACTTAGTGATACAAATTTTCGATTTGGCGTTTCAAGACCTAGGTTAGAAACACATAAGGGACAACCTATGGCGTGTATTTTAACGCATGATTTAATCGTGTAAGATATATCTTTTCTATTTACAGTTAAAACTGGATATTTTGTATTTGATATTGATGATAAAAAAGTTAAAGATTTCAATGGATTTTCACTAATGTTTTTTTGAAACGTTTCTTGAATTTCTTTAAAAGTTGGATTCAGATAATTATTTACTGTTATATATGCTTCACTGATGTTTTTATCTTCTTTTAAGCAATTTAAAACTATATTGCTGTTAGCTAGATAATCATATTCATTTAACGATAAACAATTTTTAAAATATGTAATCAACTCTAAACTATCTTTTTTTATGTTCATACAAACTAAGGTATGTATTTTTTCTAAAAAAGTTTCATATTTTTAACTTTTTGTCAAATAAAATTGTAAGTTCATCTTTTTCTATAAAATAAGTTTTGATATACTTTTCTAGTGAGGTAATTATGAAGTTTAAAATTGACAAAAAAGATTGGTTTACTATTCCTAATATACTTTGCTACATAAGAATTTTATTAGTACCATTATTTATGGTTTTATATCTTACAGCTGGTGATAGTGTTGTTCAACACTATGTGGCTACAAGCTTAATATTTGTGGCTGGTTTTACTGATTTTCTTGACGGGCAAATAGCTCGTAGATGTAATCAAATAACTGATTTAGGAAAGTTTATAGATCCTCTTGGTGATAAGTTAATGCAATTTGCTATAGCAATTGTTTTGGTTATTCATTATGATTGGATGTGGGTTTTGCTCTCTATATTTATCTTTAAAGAACTATTCATGCTTGTATGCGATATAATTCTTTTTACAAGAGATGTAAAACTTTCTGGTGCTAAATGGTTTGGTAAATTATCAACTTTCGTCTTTTACGTTGTAATGGGCGTTTTACTTGTCTTAGATTGTCCTTCCATCGCTTTTGCAAATAAAGAAATTATTTGCACTATATTGATGGCTGTCTCAGCTTTCTTCTTGTTACTATCTTTTGTTTTATATATTCCTGTGTTTATTAATCTATTTAAGGTTGCATTTGGAAAGAAAAAGGAACAAACTAATAGTAAGGATATAGAATCACTATAGAATGGAGAAAATATGGAACAACAGAGAAAAACTATCGCATTGATCGCTCACGATCACAAAAAAGCAGACATTGTCCAATTTTGTAAGGAAAACAAAGAAGTTTTAGCCCAGTATGACTTATGTGGTACTGGCACAACTGCAATGCAAATTAGAAAAGAAACAGGTTTAATTGTTAAACCATATCTTTCTGGTCCACTTGGTGGAGATTTACAAATCGGTGCTAAAATCGCAGAAGGTAAGATTGATATAGTTATTTTCTTCTGGGATCCGCTTGAATCTCAACCACACGATCCAGATATTAAAGCCTTGCTTCGTATCTCTGTCGTTTATGATATTCCTATTGCAACAAATAACGCAACGGCTCAATACGTTATTCATTCAAAATTATTGAGTTAGATATATCTAATTTGTGATATATTAATAGTTATCTAAAGTATCTGAAAGGAGGTGCTTTATGGTTAAAATATATGTATCCCCTTCTTGCTCTTCATGCCGTAAGGTGAAAGAGTGGTTTAAAGCAGAAAAAATACCTTTTACTGAAGTTAATATTCTTAATGGCGATTTAACAATTGAAGATTTAAAAGATATCTTAACTAAATCTTTAGATGGTACTGATGAAATAATTTCTACACGTTCTAAAATTATTAAAGAAAATAATATTGATTTAAATTCAATGTCATTAAACGAATTGCTAGAGTTTATTAAAAAGAATCCAACAGTTTTAAAAAGACCTATCATGGTCGATGATAAAAAAATTCAAGTTGGTTACAATCCTGAAGAAATTAGAGTTTTTATTCCACGTGCAAGAAGAATTGCTCAAAGTATGTGTTCACATGAAAATTGTCCAACATTTGACACGTGTCCACATCTAAAAGATATGGAAGAGAACAATAAATAAATTTTTAACTAACTCCCTAGGTTAGAAACTTAAGGAGTTTTTATTTGTCTGTTTTTAAGAAATGGAGTTTTTAATGAAAAAAAGTATAAAACGAATAAATATAATATCTATTTTTGCTATTTTGTCTTTGACAAGTTGTAGTATAGGAATAATTGATACATCTTCTAGCGATTCAACGAGCACTAGTAGTTCATCAAGTAATTTTACATCTAGTACAATTAGTTCTAGCTCATCTAGTAGCTATGTTAGTTCGGATAGCAGTACTTCGAATATAAGTTCAAGTAGTACTAGTGTATCTTCATCAATTAGTACATCTTCATCAAGTAGTATTAGTAGTTCAACTATAAGTTCATCATCAACTTCTAGTTCTTCAACATCTTCAAGCAGTAGTACTTCAAGTGTTGAAAAGAAAATTTCTATGATTGATAGTTTAGTTCTTAATGTTGGTGAAACTTATAAATTAGAATATGAAATAAATTTTACTCCATTAGAATCGGTATCGTGGCTTAGTGAAAACGAAAGTATTGCTACTGTTTCTAATGAAGGTTTGATAACAGCAAAAAAAGAAGGAAACACAAAAATATCTATTATCGTTGATGGATTAAAAGCTTCTTGCAATTTAATAGTAAAAGATGATAACAAAGAAATTAGTATTACTATGTATGGAATTAACGATTTCCACGGCTCGACAGTAGAAAAGAATTCTAATATGGGAATTCTAAAATATGGAACATTCTTAAAACAAAAAGGAAAAGAAGAAAATACTGTTTTGATTAATTCTGGGGATATGTGGCAAGGATCTTTAGAGTCAAATTATAATCATGGTGAATTATTAACATACGCTATGAATGATATTGGATTTGATTGCTTTACTTTAGGAAATCACGAATTTGACTGGGGAGCAAAGTATATAACTAGTAATATGCAAATAAGTTCTTCAACGCCTTTCTTAGCTTCAAATATTTATCATTTTGATATAGAAAATAAAAAAGTATTAGACCATGCAGATGAATTAGGGGAAAAATATACTATTAAGACTTTAGAAAGTGGTTTGAAAGTTGGAATAATAGGTGTAATTGGATCAGATCAAATAACTTCTATTTCTTCACAATTTGCCGATGAATATACTTTTATTAATCCTGAAGAAGTCATAAAAGAAATATCTGATGACTTAAGAGTAAATAAAGGTGTCGACATTGTTGTAGTTAGCGCTCACGCTTCTGCAGCTGATATGACAAGTAAATATGGTGGCATAGCTGAATATAGCTCTGTCAGCAATAAAAAATATGCTGATGTTGTATTCTGTGCTCACTCACATCAATACGAATTAGAATATGTTAACGATGTTCCATTTATTCAAGCTAGTTCAAACGGAGTCGCTTATAGCAAAGTAACTTTAAACTATAGCAAAGGTCAAGTTCAAAGTTATGAAGCTACTAACACTGAAAATTTAGCTTTAGAAATTAGTGAATACGATACAAGTTTATCTAATTTATATAACAAATATAAAGCTGAGACTGACGCTATTGGAAGTGAAACATTAGCATACGTTAGTGGTACTTTATATTCATCTGGTACAAATTCTATCGCTAATTTAGTCGTCAAAGCTATTGCTGATGAAGCTACTAATCAAGGATTTAACATTGATTATTCAATGTGTAATAATGGACGTGCTAGTGTTAAAGGCAATGTTACTTATGCTGATTTATATACTGCACTTCCATTTGATAATGAAGTATTTATAGTTAAAGCTTTAGGTTCTGAAATAAGAAATGAAGCTAAGTATAGCTCAAATTATATTTATAGAATTAATGAAGAATCACTTGATGATACAAAATATTATACTATAGCAGTTATTGATTATTTAGCATTGCATAGAAACTTCTCACGTAATTATGACTATTTCCCATCAGCAGAGATAATTGGAAAGCTAACAAAAGATGGACAAAGTATATATAACTATAGAGATATTACTCATGATTATTTATTAAAAAATAGCAAAATAACAGCAAGTGATTATTCAAAGAATTTATCGCAGTTTAAATTGATATAACAAAAAAGAGATTATTTGAAAATTCAATTTCAATTAATCTCTTATTTTTTATCTACCGCGAATAGCGTTAATTGCTCTAGCTTGTTTAGAAAGAGTGTTGTAATCGTGATGAATATTGAGTGGATCAAGTATTTCTTTAATTAAGGCTCTAGCATTCATAATTGCTGATTCTTCCATCTCTAATTCATAGTCGACCATGTCTGAATATAAATTTTCATCAAGTGCGACTTTACCTGTTTTAAATGGCTTTTCATAACGATTTGTGACTAAGGTTGCTAATACTTGTAAAGAATCGACGTTTACATCAAGAATTTCAAGAAAGTCAGCAATAGGACCTTTAGGGAAAACATTTTCGTTAATCATCTTATCGCTTTCTTCTTTAGTGAGAGTTTGATTCTTTTCAAGCAAACCTTCTGCTAATGGAGTTTTTAATGTCAAAACGATTTCATCAGATTTTTCTCTAATACGTAAAGCAATACCATTAGCTTTTAAATCTCTTTCTTTAGAGTCGATATAATGGTTTGTTTGTGTAAATTGATCTTCTGGTTTGAATCCTAACGATTCAACTACTTTTAAATATTCTCTATGGCTTAATAATACTTTTGCTTCAATTTCAATATTGTTGCTCATATTTTTATCTCCTTTGACCTCTAATATGATACAATGATTTTATTAAAATAGAAAGTGAAAAGGTAATGAAAACATATTCAATTTATATTTCTAAGCTATTTATTGGTAGAACTGAAGAAGTTGAGAAAATAAAATCTGCATTAAACTATCTAGGTTATAAAGAATCTAATGAACCTGACTTAGTAATAGTTATTGGTGGTGATGGCTCTTTATTGCACGCTATTAGAGATTATGATTATTCAGGTAATTTTCTATTGATAAACGCTGGTACGCTTGGACATTATGCTGAGTATGAAATTGATGAAATAGATCTATTTATCGACGATATAAAATCAGGAAATATGTCTTTTGAAAAACATAGAGCGATAGAGTTAATAGATGACAAACAAGTTTGGTATGCTGTTAACGATATAATGATAGGAAGTGCAATTAAAACTTTACATATTGAAGTTAGAATAAATGGAAAAATGCTATTTATAACACCTGCAAGTGGAATACTACTTTCTACACCATTTGGATCAAGTGGTTATGCCCATTCTCTTGGTGGCTCACTTATGACTGGCGATTCAGGCTATGAACTAAATATGCTTGCACCACTTCATAATGCTAAATATCATTCGTTTATTTCAAGTTTAATTTTAAATGATGAAGATATATTAGATGTCAATATACATAATACTAGATTATTTGAAATTGCATGTGATATGAATACTTGTAAAAGCAAGTCAATCTCATTTAAAATAAAAAAGTCATCAAAAGAATTTAATTTAGTACACTTAAAACCTTTTGATGAATATAGTAGATTAAAAAAATCTTTTGCTAATTAATAGGAGAACAGAAAATGAAAAAAGAAGTTATTATAGGAATAGTTGTTGCACTTATTGCAGTTTTACTTGCAGCATTAATCGCTGTTATTATTGTTAAGCATAGTAAATCTAAACAAAGAAAGGAATTTACAGATAAAGTAGCTGGTTTAGCTGGAACTGTCGTTCAAGCATTAGGTAGCTTAAATAATATTGAATCAGTTGATTCTAGAATGTCTAGACTTTCTCTTGTCGTCAAAGATTCTTCACTAGTTAATTTAGATATGCTCAAAGAAAACGGATTGAGTGAAATCATTGTCATGGAGAAAAAAATAGTCATTGTGGTTGGAGATGAAGCTTCAAAGCTTTCAAGCGATATATCAAACTTATTAGAAGCTAAGAAAAACTAAGAACTGTAAGGTCCTGGAAACGTATACTCACTTTGAGTTTGAACTTGTTGTTGAGGAACATTTGGAACGTAACCATAGTTATTATAATAAACTAAAGTCGGATCATAATATATTGGTTGATTAGGATAAGGGTTTGAATAATACATTGGTGGTGGGGCATAACTTGGTGCACCTATTTGACCATAATTAGGCACACCTTTAGGTGGAGCAAAGACACCGCCAACTATTAATCCACCAACAAAAGGTAACAAAGCTCCCATTCTTTCATTGTTATTATAAAAGTTTTTATAAAACATTTTAAAACCTCCAAGCAATTATTTATATGAAAAAAGGCAATTAACTGTGTAGTTAGTTGCCTATATTTTTAATTTGATAAATTCTTGCTTTAAATCTTCAATTGGTAGCCCCATTACATTAGCAAAACTGCCATCGATTTTATCTGTCTTAATATATTCTGTATCTTGAATCCCATAACCACCAGCTTTATCAAAAGGTGAGCCAGTAGCTATATAGTTTTCAATTTCATTACTAGACATTCTTTTTAATGTTAAATTAGTCACAGTTTTATTTTGAGCAACTATTTTTCCATTGATAGCTATAGCATATCCTGTTATTACTTGATGAGGAACACCACATAAATTGTTTAACATATTAATTGCATCTACTTTTGTCTTAGGTTTTCCATATATGGTTCCGTTTTGAATAACAATTGTATCTGCTGTGAGAATAGTATCATTTGGATGCTTTTTAATAGCTTCATTCATTTTTAATAAAGCTATGGCAAGAGAAGTATCACTTGGATCTATATTCTTGATTTTAGATTCATCAGCATCTGTTGGATCAATTATGAACTCTTTGTTATAAATCTTTTTTAGAAGTTCAGCCCTACGTGGGGACTTGCTAGCCAAAATAAACATTAGTTATCAGTCTTGTTCATGATTACTGGAATAATCATTGGATTTCTTCTTGTCATTTGATAGAAGTATTTGGATGTAACTGATCTAATTGTATCTTTAATTTCAATAAATTTAACTTTTTGTTTAAAGAGTTCGTTTAAATTCTTTTCAATTAAAGTACAAGCGTCAGCAATGAGAGTGTTCTTTGAATTTTGATTATAGACAAAACCTCTTGTTTCAATATGTGGTGGCAATAATAATTTGTTGTTTTTAGAATCTAATGAAATTAATACTGCGACCATACCATCGTTGTTTAAGATTAATCTGTCTTTTATAACAGCAGTTGATAAACCGTTTATATCGTTTCCATCAATATAAATTGCATCTGTTGGAATTCTAGATCCTTCAGTTATCTTATGGTTCTTTAAAATTAAAGTATCACCGTTAGATAAGACAAAAGTGTTTTCTCTAGGCATTCCGACTTCACAAGCAACATCAGCGTGTATTTTTAACATTCTATAATCGCCGTGAATTGGCATAAAGTATTTTGGTCTTGCAATTTTTTGAAGTAATCTAAGTTCTTGTTTAGCTGGGTGACCTGAAGCGTGGAGGTTATAGAATACAGAGTTAACCAATACGTTAGCGCCACATCTAGTGAGTTGGTTGACTACCTTATTAATGCTTCCTGTATTTCCTGGAATTGGTGAGGAAGAGAAGACAACTGTATCTCCAGGTATAATTCTAATGTATCTATGTTCACCGTTAGCTATTCTTGATAAAGCGGCCATTGGTTCGCCTTGGCTACCAGTACAAAGAATTACAGTTTCAGAAGGACGTAAAGATTTAATTTTATCTGGTGTGACAATATTAGCGTCTGGAATATGAATATATCCAAAGCTTCTTGCTGAACTAATATTCGATTCCATTGAACGGCCAAAAATAACAATTTTTCTATTAAACTTTACAGCAGCCTCAACTATTTGTTGAATTCTTGAAAGGTTACTTGAGAAAGTAGAAATAATTAATCTTCCTGTTGCCTTATGAAAGACATCATAAATAGAAGTGATAACGGATTTTTCTGATTGTGTATATCCTTCGATTTCAGCATTTGTCGAGTCAGCTAATAAAAGGTCTACTCCTCTAGCACCAAAACTTGCTAGCTTTGGTAAGTCATAGTCAGAATCAATTGGAGTTAAATCGATTTTGAAGTCACCACTGTGCATTATTGTTCCGTGTGGTGTAGAAACTACAATTCCATATGAATCTGGAATTGAGTGGGTAACGTGGAAGAATTCAACTTTGAAATCGTCGACTTGAACAACTGTATCAGAATTATATTCGACAATTTTAACTTGTGTTTTAAGTTTAAATTCTTCAAGTTTATGTCTAATTAAAGCACAGGCTAATTTTGGTGCGTAAATAACAGGAATAAAGACTGTTTGTAATAAGAATGGGATTGCACCGATGTGGTCTTCATGACCGTGAGTAATAAAAAGTGCCTTAATTTTATTTCTTTGATTTTTTAAATGTGTATAATCAGGTATAACGTAGTTGACGCCTGGAAGATTCTCTTCTGGGAATTTAACGCCAGCATCAATCATAATTAATGTTTTTTCATTTTCAATACAATAAGTATTTTTTCCGACTTCATCTAGGCCTCCTAAAGCATAAATAGAAACAGGCGAAGACGGAATTTTTCTAAATTCGTCCATATATTATCTCCTAAATAAGTTTGACTCGAAATGTCATTGTTATTATAGGTTAAAATTAAAATAATATCAATGATTATAACCTTATTATATGTTTAATCTTTACGATTAATATACAAAAAAGAAGCTTGTTAGCTTCTTAAATTACAATAGCGTTTGGATCTTCTTTATAAGGATCTCTTTTATCTATTCTGTCGTAATAAAGTGTCGCATCTAGGTGATCATATTCATGTTGTAAGACGATTGCAAAATAACCATAAGCAGTTATTTCAACTTCTTTCATAGTTAGAATATCAAATCCGCTCATAACAACTTTATTGTATCTATAGACGTATCCAGGATGGTCCTTTGGAACTGATAAACATCCTTCACCACCTTGTAAATAACACTTTTTAGCACTTGTTCTTTTGATTATAGGGTTAACTAAAGCGTATTGTTTTAGCCCATCTTCAACTTCGACATAAACTGCAAACAATCTTTTTGTTAATCCTATTTGTGGGGCAGCTAAACCAACACCTGATCTAATTTTGTGCTTCTTAGCATAGTTATCATCTTGTGATAGTTTTAAATATTCAACCATTTCATGGCCTAAATCGATAGTTTCTTGATCTAAAGGCATATCAAATGGTGTGCATTTTGTTCTTAAATATTTACTTTTGTCATCATATATTTTAATCATGGTTAAAACCTCGATTAAGATTATATCATGATTTATAAAATATTTGTTAAATTGGAAAAATTATAGAGGGTGTTAACACCCTCCGCAACCGCCCATGTTAAATCCAGGGCATCCACAACCAATAATAACTAAAAGGATGAAAATGACAAGGATTAAAGCAAACCAACCACCGACGCCGTTATTTTGTGTTGGATAACCATATCCAGTATTAGCACCATATGGATAGTTAGGTCCGTAGTAATACATACTATAAGCACCTCCTCATGCTCATTTTATGTATTTTGTTATTTAATGGTGATTATCTTTTATATAAAGTCAGCATTTGTCACTCTAAATGCATATCATATATAGGTGAGTGTTATGGATAAATTTGAAGAATTTAAAGAATTCTGTAAAGACAAAGAGTATTTAAAACAAACTGTTAGGGATGGAAAACATACTTGGCAAGAACTATATGAAATATACGATATATATGGTCCAGATGCTGAAGAATTTAAAGAGAAGGAAGAAGAAAAAGTTGAAGATACTGAAAAAAATGATAAAGAAGAAAATAATAATAAGTCAAAAAACGAAGGACTAGGCGGTATTTTTGATTTGATATCTGGATTTGACGCGGATAAGATTCAAGAAGGCTTAAATGGAATGAAAAAGATACTTGCTGTTTTAGGTGAATTAAGTAAACCAGAAGAACAAGATGTGTTTGATGCTAGGTCAACCAAACGACCTTATCAAAGAAATGATGATTAATTATGCGTTCAGATGTTATAATTAAGCTAGACCAAAACTTTGATTATTGGTTGTTTCTTAGAGAAAATCCTCTTTGGCATCGTGAATTGACTTTTCATCCTGAAGAATTTAAATCTTTTTTAGAAGATTACAAAGTTAAAAGAAGAAAGCGAGTTGTCGATCGTTTAGAAGATTTATCTTTAATGGTAACTTTAGCAAAGGAGCTAATGTAAGTGAGCTTAGATGAATTTAATGAAGAATTAGAAAAGTTTAAACTAGATTTAATTAATTCTGAAATATATAAAGAATATATAAAAGCAGATAGAGCTATATATGAAGATAAAAAGGCAATAGAACTTTCTTTAAAGAAGGATGAGTTAGAAAAAGAGTTGAATTATTTATATACTGGTGAAGAATCTAAAATTCTTATAGATGAAAAAATGAAAAAGATAAATGAAATTCAAAAAGAACTTTATTCTTTAGAATCAGTAAAAAGATATATGGAACTCAGAATGAAATTAAAAGAAGTATTAAGTGTATTAGAACAAGGAATACTTAGAAGTGTGAAGTAAAGTTATGATAAGAATTATTGCTGGTGAATTTAGACATAGAGAGATAGTTAATCCGAATAGAGCTAAAACTAGACCTACTCAAGATAGAGTTAGAGAGGCTATTTTTAGCGCTATTTCTATGTCGATAAAAAATAGAGTTGTTTTAGATTTGTTTGCTGGTTCAGGTGCTTATGGTTTTGAAGCTTTATCACGTGGAGCATCAAAAGCATATTTTGTTGATAATGCTAAAGAATGTGTAGAGGCAATTAAAGAAACTACAACAAATTTAAAAATAAAAGATAGAGTAATTATTACAAGATCAGATTATTTAAATTTTTTAAATACGTGCAAAACAAAATTTGACTTAGTATTTTTAGATCCTCCATATGCTTATGAATCTAATCTTGAAACTATTAAAAAGCTTATTGATTTAAATTTGTTATCAGATAATGCTATTATAGTTGCTGAACAAGATATCGAATTAGAACCTTTAGAAGGTTTTAAACTCAAAACATATTCCTATGGATATAAAAAAGTAGGAATTTATAGAAAAGGAGTATTGTAATATGAAAAGAATAGCGTGCTATCCAGGAAGCTTTGACCCAATTACAAACGGCCATGTAGAAGTAGTTTTAAGAGGACTTAAATTATTTGATGAAGTGGTAATTCTAGTTGCTAATAACTATGGAAAGAAGTTTTATTTCACAGCTGATGAAAGAGTGAAAATGGCTGAAGATACTTTTAAACGAATGGGTATCGATAGAGTTAGAGTTGAAAAGACAGATGGACTTGTTGTTGAATATGCTAAAAAACTAAACGCTGTAGCTTTAATAAGAGGCTTGCGTGCAGTAACTGATTTTGAATATGAATTTCAATTAGCAGCTGTTAACGAGTATATAGATCCAAATATGGAAATGGTTTTCTTGATGTCTAGACGTGAAGAAGCGTTTATTTCAAGCTCTAATGTTAAAGAATTGTTTAGTTTGGGCGCAGATATTAAAAGACTTGTTCCAGATCCAGTTTATGAAGAGTTTTTAAAACGCAAAAATAATAAGTAATGAACTGATAAATAGGCTTAATGGCAATTTATAAATAATATATAAATATTGTCTCACATTACTGTGAGACATTTTTATTTGTATTAACGTAGTTAAGCCGTTAAAATCGACGATAAAAACTAATAAAAATAATGAAAGAATATTTCCAATTTGTGCTAATCTTAAACCAGCTCTTGTAAATTCTATAAATCCTAATATTACGTTTGATAAATATTGGTTCGATATTAATTTAAAGAAAGGAATTATTAAAGTTATTAACGCTAAGCTTTTAAGCATGTTATAGAGACTATTAAAACTTGTATTTAAGCTTTCAAATATATAATTTCTATTATTTATACTAGGTATAAAAGAAAAATCATTTAATATGATTAAAGATATTATTAGCTTAGCCAAAAATATAATCGCTGTTAATAGCCATGGCTTAAATTGATTATAAAAAGAAAATACTAAAAAGTAATAAGAAAGACTACCACCAGATAAATTTATTAAAAATAACTCTTTGTCTTTTAAACATTTAAATTTAATTTTTTTAGCTATATTTATAGTTGTTAAAGATCCGCCAATTAGACAAAGAGAAATTGTTATGACTTTTAATATAAATTTGTTTTTAATTTTATCAAATGAAATAGAACAGCTGATTAAATTAGTTAAAAAAATTGTTGGAAATAAAGCTGGAAAAAACAAATAAATGAATATATTTACTAGTTCTATATATGAAGATTTATAAGCAATAGAATACTTGAAAGTTATAAATAATAAGAGTATTGCTATTAAATATGTTAACTTGTTTTTCACATAAAAAGATATGAATTTAATTTTAGGCATATGACTACACAAATTTAATAGTCAATACATATTCTAATTTGAGAAATGGGAGGGAAATAATGTATTCTCGTTGTAATAATATTAACGGAGCTACTCCATGCAAATATGAACCAATAGTTTTACCTGTTCGTGAAAGAGTATGTAACAGATTCCACACAGTAGAGCAACCAATAATCTGTCCAGTTAATACAAGAATTGTTCATCATTATAGTCCAAGACCAGTTTATTATCCTGCGTACACTGTTACGGAAGAAATAGCCTGTGGCGGAACAACAAATAGCATTAATCAAACTATGGTAAATCCATTTGGAACTAATTCTACAAATTTAGGCACTACTACAGCTCCTGGTACAACTACTATTCGTTAAATTTGGCCACTAGAAACCTAGTGGCTTTTTATGTACTCAAACAAAGTGTTTAAACGTAAATCATAATCATTTTTGTTAAATCCTATAATAGTAAAAACAGATTGCCCATTGTTAAACCCAATCATTGTTGGAGTATATAACTTGATTTCATTTTCGAATAAATTTTTATTTTCGTTATAAATATTTTGATTTAAATATGTATTAATAGAATCTAAGTAGAATTTTTGTTTACTTATATTTTTAGTGTTATATGTATTTAGAGTATATAATTCTACTTTTGATTTGCTAAAAGATTCTTTTATTGCTTCTTTAGCTAATAAGCAATAGGCGCATTCTGGTGAAAAAATGAGTAAAGCAAAAGAACTTTTTGAATTAATTTTATTGTTTAATTCTATAATGCTTAATTCGTTTTCAATATAAAAATCACTAAAACTTGATGAAATAGTGGAATTAGAATAATTCATATTTGTGCCACATGATGAAATAGTAATGGATAAGACAACAAATATAGAATTCTTTTTCATAGTAATAAAAAAGGAGGCATAGCCTCCTATAGATTATTCAACTTCGAAATATTTGTTTAAGGCTGAATATGCATCAGCTTTAGAGCCATGATCAACGCCTAAGAAGACTCTGTATGGTTCAGCACCAGCGTCTTTATACCAAGCAATTGTTGGTGTTTGGAACTCATCTGGATATTCATTAAAACTTGAGTTCTTAATATCGTCATCTTGGTTGTTATAAACTGGAAGATAAATTGTGTTAAGGTTAATTAAATCTTCATCAGTAATAGCATCTTCATCACTTGTGTTAATTGTGTAGAACTTTAACTCAGAGTGTTCTTTTGACCAAGCTTCGATATATTTTTGGCTACCTTTACAGTTTGAACATGTATCAGAAATGAAGATAACTACATAGTTTTCATCGCTGCCTTCGTTCTTAGTTTGCAAATTTGAATATGTAATTTTATTATCTTTGTAGAATGTAGATTCTTTGCTCTTTTCTACTAAACCAGAAATCCAACCGACTAATGGAGTAATAGACATAACTATACCAATAATTAAGCCAACGATTAATAAAACTTGGATCCAAGCTGTTTCTTTAAACCATTGCCAAATATTAATGAAAAATCTTTTAACAGGATTTGTATGATTCTTTCTTGGTGCTTCTGCTTTTGCTTTCATGTTTTTACCTCCGAAATTTTTATATAAATATAAGTATTTATGACTTTTTGTCCATAACTTTAGATATATTACCACTAACATAGCTTTTTTTCAATAAAAACAAGATATAAAAAGCTCTTTAGCGATACATAAAAGTATAGTATATAAAATATACATTTGGCAACTTATTTTTTTCTTTTGAAGAAATTTGTCAAATGCTGTAAAATATATACATGAGAGGTACGTCTATGAATGCCAAATATGAAAAAGCTTTGGAAATGGCTACCGCTGCTTACCAAGGTAAAAAAGATTCTTTAGGTAATGATTTTATAGATCATTCAATTAATGTTTCTAATCGCTGTAGAAGCATTAACGAAAAACTTGTCGCACTTTTTAGTGGTTCTTTGGGAAGAACTAATATTAGCATTGAAGATATACGAATAAATTTTGGCAGTACAGTTTCTGATGCTGTCTTAGCTTTAACTCGAAAAAAGGATGAACCTTTTAAAGAATATTTAAGAAGAATTAAAGCTAATCCTGTTGCTAGAGCAGTAAAATTAGAAGATATTAAATATCGAATTGATCTAGATAATAATGAAAAAACAGATAATTTAGAAATAATAATGAAGTGGCTTAATAAGTAATTTTTCATACTTTCGAATATCGTTTAAAAATGTGTCGAAAATACTTGAATTTTATTTTTTGCGTGTTTATAATTGGTTTGTAAGAAAGAAAAAAGGAGGATGTTCAAAATGAAAAAAAACATTAATAATTCTTGTAAGTCTATTTTGTATTACAGGATTAAACGTGTACGGAAATAATTCGCCAGTTTTAAATCGTGAAATTAAGGAAGCTGTTAATAGGAGTGAAGGAATAACACCTAGTGATTTTTTAGGTAAGGAAGTTTCTTCACCAGAGTATTATGCTTCAAATGATGCTCATGCCCACAGAAAAAGAGCTAAAATTGAGAAAGATGCAGAATATACATATTCAGAAAATAAACAATTAGCTAAGTTAAGTCCATGGATGTCAGTAAATAACTTAGATGTTATTATAACAAATCGCTATGCATTACTTAATTCTTTTTCAGTTACAACAACAAAGAGTACTAGTTACCAATCTGAATGGGGGTTGCAAGCTATTGCTGGAGTCCCAGAAGATATGATTAAGGCATCAAGCAAAAAACAATTTGATTTATCTTTTCAGCAATCGTATTCATTTTCATGTTCAATAGAAGCTGATACTACAATTCAATTCGAGTTTTCTGATGCAGCTATTAAATATGCAAAAGCTGGAAGATATCAAATATGTGTTGCAGTTGTTGCTGATTTTTATACAGTGGAGGCCAAAATTTGGACTCAAAGATGGGGCGTATGGGGCTGGCAACATTTGAGTGGTACTGATGAAACTATAAAAGCAAACTTTATATCTCATTATTATATTATTGCTATTTTCTATAACCCACTTACTAAGGAGATAATTTTACATGAATGCGATTAATTTAAAAATAGATAATAAACATTTTGGAACAAAACAAATCTTTAAAGATGCATCAATTTCAATAGAAAAAGGTCGATTAGTAGCAATTATAGGTCGATCAGGAATAGGTAAAACTACTCTTTTAAATATGATTGGACTTATTGATAAAAACTATGATGGCAAATATGAGATTGAAGATATTTGTGTTACTGATTTAAAAAGCTCAGAACAAGAAAAAACTAGAAAAGAAATGATAGGGAATGTCTTTCAAGATTTTTTGCTTATAGATTATTTATCATCATACGATAATGTTATATTACCATTAGTTTATCAAAAAAAGAAAATCGTTAAGGAAGATATTATTCAATTATTTGAAAAATTTAATTTAAAAAACGAAATTGATCAGACAGTATCAACTTTAAGTGATGGACAAAAGCAAAGAGTAGCTATTATTAGAGCTATAGTTACTAATCCAAAACTTTTATTATGTGATGAACCAACAGGTAACCTTGATATGGAATCAACTAAAATAGTCATGGATACATTAAAGCAAATTAAAGAAGAATTTAAAACAACTATAGTTGTCGTTACTCACAATGTAAACATACTTGATTATTTTGATAAAGTATATGAGATTAAAGATGGCAAAATATTATGATGAAAAAAGATTTATGTGGCTTTTATGCTTATCCAAAAAGCTTGAAAAAAGGTTTGCTTTTTGAAAATATAATTATAATTTTAGTTTTGTTAATAAGTGTTTCCATATCACCTTTTTTTAAAGCAAACATATCAAAAAGATATGATGGAATTAGTGATAATATTGTATATTGCAAGAATTTAACTTGGCAAAAAGAGAATAGTTTCGACAATATTGAAAATTATACGCAATATTGTGAGTACATAGATAAAGTTAAGGAAGAAGGAGATTACTATACTTCTAACATAGATGGTAATTCTTACGTCTTAAATTTAAATACTATTGATCTAGGAAAATTAATACCAAATGATAATCCTAATGTAATAAATACATCATATATAAGTTGTCTTTTTATTGATAATTATGAGCAATTAAATGATGTAATAAAGATTAAAAATACAAAAGAAAAATTCGAATTAAAAGATAACGAATTTTTGCTAACAAAGAACTTTTTAGAGGTAAATAATTTAGAAGAAAATGATGTTGTTGGCAAAGTGTTTAATGTTGGATGGTTTGATATACCAATTAAACTTAAAGCTGTAATTGATGCTGATGATCAATTACGTATATTTTCTCAAATTCAAAACCCATTTTGTGTTTTTAGCAGTAGTTTTATAAATACTTACGAAAATCTATTTGAATATAACAAAGATGCCATATATGTTAAAAAAGCAAATTATAAATTAAACGAGAAAAATGCTAATTTATTAAAAGATGCAAATTTAAAATATAATGTTTATAACAATGTTGAAGGTGAAAACACTTCGTATATTGTTACAAAAAATAATCTGACACAAGATATTATTAGTTCAGTAAAAACTTCTTTAAAAATGGTAAATTTTGTAATATATTCTTTTAGCATAATAGCTGTTGCTATGTATGGGTTCTTTGTTTCGTTAAAATTAATTTTGAAAAAAGATGAACTATATATGCGAAGACTTATTGGAATGATTAACAAAGAGGAATTTTCACTTCTAATGTTATCTTTTAATATTTATGTAGCTATTTCATTAATATCATCATTGTTGATATATTTAGCATTATTTATATGTGCTTCAATATTCTTTGGTGTTACTGTGAGCTTACTTCAAATATTAGTTAACGTTTTATTATATTTGCTAATTATGGAAGCTATGTTAGCTATTATTTGTTTAGTAAGAATGTCATTAGATAAGAAGAGGTTTAATATATGATTAAAAATATAGCATCTAAAATTAGAAGCAATAAAAGTTTATCAATAATTAAAGCTCTTATTTATTTTGTGATATTAGTATTTTACATGATTACAACATGTTACTTTGAATCATATATATCACCATATCTACACGAATATAAATATTGTGTTGATAATTATACTTATGTCAATTGCTATAACACTAAAAATGATATTCTTTCAGAAATATCTTCTATTGATAAAAGTGAATATGTAGCATATAAATTAACTTATACTGATGATTCATGCATTATCGAAATGAGTGCTGGTGCTGAAGAACTAGGATTTCCAACTATGAATTTGAGATTTGCTAAATTTAATAATGATAGCAATATTGATACAAATTATGCTTATGTAAATAATACAAATAAAAACAAAGTATCAAGTAAGATAACAGTAGGTGAAGATACTTTTGATATTAAAGATGTAATCGATATTAAATATACAAGTATTGGTAATCCTGATGAACACTATGATTATTCTACTATGCCATTAATATTTGTATTCAATAGAGATATTGAAGTTGAGTCTGCTAATTATATTGTCGTTAAGTCAATAGATTTGTTTGATAAATATTATAGTAGCGAGGTTACTGAAGATGTTTCTATCTCTAGTGGTGCTCAGCTTAAAAATAATTGGAATAAAACATTTAAGAATTATAGAATGTTGATAGAATTAGTGAATTTGAGTGTATTTTTATTCTTCACATTTTCTATAATTAATTTGTTCTATATGGCTGATAGAAAAAATATTTATTATGACAAAATAAAGTTTTTGATAGGCGCATCATCATTTAGAGTGTTTATAGAAGAATTTATTTATGAATTAGCATTCATTATTATCTTAATTCCTTTACCAATAATTGTTGGACTTATTTATAATTTGTTTGTTCATACAGGTATACTGCTATTTATAAAGTATGGTTTATTAGGATTTGCCGAACTTATTGTTTTAGCTTTAATTCTAACGTTAAAGAGGGTTTTTAAAGCAAAGAAACTATAAAATTAAATATTTTATTTTTCATCTTCATTTCAATGTTTTATTTATGCCTTTAGTTAAAAACATTTATAATTTTTCAACATTTTTATCTACTAACTAGTAATTCTTTTAATTTGTTTGAAAATAATTTTGGCTTAGAATATTGAACATTATGTCCACATCCTTCAATTGTTATCATTTTTACTTCTGGGGCTGATATTGCATTAGCGTATTCTTTAATAGAGTCAATTGAACAAATCCAATCGCATGATCCGGAAATAAAATAAACAGGCATACTATATGTTAAATTGTTTTTATAGATATCACGATTTATCGAGATGTTTGGAGATTCTATTGTAAATAGTAAAAATCTCCCTTTAAAAAAATTATCTGAAATTAGTAAATTAAAAGCTGGTAAAGCAATTATAACTGGAGAGCTCGAAAATAATTAAAAAAATGATTATTATCCTTGCTACGGAGGTAACGGCTTAAGAGGCTATATAAATAGATATTCGCATGAAGGAACTCTTCCAATTATTTGAAGACAAGGAGCGTTGGCAGGCAATATTAATTTAGCTTGTGGAAAATTCTATGCTACAGAACATGCAGTAGTTGTAACACCATTGATTGATTTAAATCCTATTTGGTATTACTACAGTCTTAAATCATTAGATTTAACTAGATTTCAGTCTGTAGCTGTTCAGCCAGGTTTATCTGTTGATAAGATAAAAAATATTATGATTCCTTTCCCGCAAAAAGATAAACAAGATGACTTTGCTTCATTTGTAGGGCAAATCGATAAATTGAAATTTAGTTTTCTTATACCATAAAAAATGGTAATCGCGTAAAAATTGGCACCACTAGCTTAGTAATCGTGTTATTTTTCGCACCCTTAAAGGAGTAATCGTGTAAAATTGGACGTCAGGCTTGTGTTTGGCTCGTGTTTTGCTTCTTTTCTAACGTTGGAAAACTAATCCAATAGCAAAAGAAAAAGCCCACAAAGGGCCTAAAAAGGGCAAAATATGGGCTAAAGCACTGCTTCTGGTATAAATTGCATAAAAAAAAGACCTGATAGCAATTGTATCAAGTCATTGCTTTCTATATGGTGCCTCGTGCCAGAATCGAACTAGCGATTGATCCTTACCATGGATCCGTTATACCACTTAACTAACAAGGCAGTGATTTATATGCGTATTAAAATATAATAGAATTTTATTATTGTGTCAATGATTTTCTATACATATCAATATAATTTAGTAGACAAACTTAAATAAAAATAATAGAATATTCGCCCACAATTAACTTTTTATTTTAAAAGTAATATTATATTGGTAGTTTTGGAGAGCATTATGAAGTTATTTAGAATACTGTTTCCTAAAGTTGATATATCACTTAACTCACTAAAAGATTATTTATTAAGTATAAACATTTTCTCAGTAATGCTGATTGGGTTTACTGTAAGTATTTTTGAGTTAATTCTAATTTTAATTTGGACATTTACTAGAATTGGTACACCGATAAAAAGTATTTATTATCACTATTTGGTTCTCTATATAGTGTTATTGATTTTTTCGATATTAGGATATTTATATTTAAGACTAAATAAAAGCAATATAGAAAAGCATAAAACAGGAATTAAAATCTTACTATATTCTTATTGCACTTTTATAGTTTTGTGGGGTATAGCAATAAGTTCTTTGGATTTATATAGAGGAAGACAATTTTCTAATATGACATTTTTAATTTGTTATATGGTAGTTATGTGTGGCATTGTAATGGATAGAAAATATAGTTATATTATGTCGTTATTAACCTTAGCTATAAGTATTCCGGTATTTTCTAGTTTAATTTATGGTAAGATTTATTTTAGTTTTGGCTTAGTTTTTAATCATTTAAATGCTGTTGTTGTTTGCTTAGTAATTTCGTATGTTAATTATAATCAACGTCAAAGATACTTTAAATTGTTAGTAGAAAAGAATTTAGAAAATAAAAAATTAGAAGAAGAAAATAACAATTTGGCTTATTTTGCTTTAAACGATGAATTAACTGGATTAAAGAATAGATTTGCTTTTGCAGAAGATAAAGAAAAATTCTATAAAGAAAATAAAAATTACAGTGAATATGTTTTGGTTTGCTTAATTGATATAGATGATTTTAAAAAGATAAACGATAAATATGGCCATTTATTTGGTGATGAATGTTTAAAAGAAGTTGGCAAACTTCTTAACTCGTAGTCTAATTATTCGTATAGATACGGTGGTGAAGAATTTATTTGTGCTTTCAAATTAGATAGTATAGAAAACATTGATAAAATACTTGCTGAACTAAATAGTGAAGTCTCGTGTATTAGAATAAAAGACGTTCCTAACTTTAGATTGACAGTTAGCATTGGCGCCTATGCTTTTAAGCCTAAAAACCACGAATCATATGATAATTGTTTTGAAATAATGGATGAAAATTTATATAAAGTCAAAAAAACAGGTAAAAACAATTATAAATATACTATTGAAGACAAATAATATTTTAGTAAATTTTACTAAAAGTAAATAAATAATTAAAGTTCTATTTATCTATCTACATTCGTTGCAAGAACGAGTGTTTTTTTGTTATTATATAAATGTCCGAAAGACTGTGTGCGTTTCCTACAATTTATTTTCGGGGGCAATAGCCGTTTGTAGCGTTGAATGCCTAGTTTTACTAGGAATCCCAAGCATTTGGTGTCGAGCCTACCACCTTTATTTAAAGGGAATATGAATTGTCTTTTGGACCTTTTTATTAGTATTCATAATATAAATGGAGGATATAATGAAATACGATTCTTTAGCAGTTGCTGCAATTAGATCTCTTTGTATTGATGGAATTAACAAGGCAAAGAGTGGCCATCCAGGTATGGCTTTAGGTAGTGCACCTATTCTTTATACACTTTACACAAGACACTTAGTAAGTGATCCTACTCATCCAAATTGGATTAATAGAGATAGATTTGTCTTAAGTGCTGGACATGCTTCTATGCTTCAATATGTCTTATTACACTTATGTGGTTACGATGTTACTATGGACGATTTAAAGAACTTTAGACAATTAGGCTCTAAAACTCCAGGACATCCAGAATATAGACATACTCCTGGTATAGATGCTACTAGTGGCCCATTAGGCCAAGGCATTGCCCAAGCTGCAGGTATGGCAATGGCTGAACAATCTTTAGCCCATATGTATAAAGACGGTGATAAGATTTTTAATCACTATACATATTGCTTATGTGGTGATGGTTGCTTAGAAGAAGGTATTTCTCAAGAAGCTATTTCTTTTGCAGGCTTACAAAAGTTAAACAAACTTATTTTAATGTATGACTGTAACGATGTTACACTTGATGGACCACTTTCAAATTCATCAGTAGAAAATACAGTTGGTAGATTCCAATCTGCTGGATGGAACGTCATTAAAGTCGAAGATGGAAATAGTGTAGAAGATATAGATAAAGCAATTACAATTGCTAAGCAATCACAAGAAAAGCCTACAATGATTATGGTTCATACAGTTATTGGATATGGTTCAGCTAAACAAGGAACACACAAGGTTCACGGCAGCCCATTAGGAATTGAAGACGGTGAACATGCTAAGAAAGTATACGGCTATAACTATGGACCATTCGAAGTCCCAGAAGAAGTCTATTATACTTTCAGAGAATCATTTGTAAAACGTGGACAAGAAGCTTATGCCAACTTTGCTAAAGTTTGGAAAGATTATAAAGATGAAAACTATGATGAAGCTTTAAAGATTGAATCTACAGTTGATAACGATGTTTCAACATTAGTTTACAAAGATATTCCTTCTTATTCAGAAGAGTTTGCTGATTCAACACGTAACTGTTCTGGAGCTTGTTTAAATATTCTTAATAAACAAGTATTTAACTTGATTGGTGGATCAGCTGATGTCGCTGGCTCTGTCATGACACATATTAAAGATGAAACAGACTTTACTGCCACTAATAGAAGTGGTCGTAATGTAAACTGGGGTATTAGAGAGTTTGCCATGGCTGCAATGCAAAATGGTATGTTACTTCACGGTGGATTAAGAACTTATGTCGGATGTTTCTTAGTCTTTGCTGATTACTTAAAACCTGCTGTTAGAATGGCAGCATTAAGCGGATTACCAGCTATTTATTTATTATCACATGACTCTATTGCAGTTGGTGAAGATGGACCAACCCATCAACCAATTGAGCAACTTGCTATGCTTAGATCTATTCCAAATGTCAACGTTATTAGACCATGTGATGCAAGAGAAACAGCCGCTGCTTGGAAAGTAGCATTGGAATCAACTAGAACTCCAACATGCTTGATTCTTAGTAGACAAAAGTTACCGATGATTTATTCAACATCCTATGCTGGTGTTGCTAAAGGCGGTTATGTCGTTTCACCAGAAAAGGAAAAGTTAGACTTTACAATTATTGCTACTGGTAGTGAAGTTTCACTAGCTGTTGAAGCACAAAAGAAGTTATTAGCTGATGGTATTGATACAAGAGTTGTATCTATGCCTTCAATGAACGCTTTTGCTCAACAAGATGAAGCCTATATAGAAAAGGTGTTAGGTGCACCATACGAAAAGAGAATCGCTGTCGAAATGCTCAGTTCATTTGGATGGCATAAATTTGCTAAGAACGTTATGAGCATCGAAAGATTTGGCGCTTCTGGCCCAGCTGATGATGTTATTCCAAGTTATGGCTTTACAGCTGATAACTTAGCTAGTATTGTTAAAAAGTGCCTATAATAAAAATTGGAGACTCATTGAATTGAGTCTCCGTTTTTATTTACAAAATATTCGTGAATTAATTCAGACAATTCTTGAGCGCTTATGTCGTGGTTGTTTTTGTCCCAAGTTGCATAGGCGTTATAAATTGCTCCTGCATAACATTGAAGTGAATAGTATTTTCTTATACTATCGCCAGGTTTATAATAGGCGTCTAATAAATATTGAATAATAGCTTGTAAAAACAAAGTGCTAAAACCAGCCTTAAATATGACAGCTATAAATTCTCTATATTCGTTACAATATGCAAAGCAGTGATTTAAGGCTTCAATGTCTCCAAATACGTTATTTTTATATAATTCTTTAGATTCAATTCTAAATTTATCTATCAAATAATATAAGTGATTTGTTAATATTTCTTCTTTTGAAGTGAATGTTCTATAGAATGTCATTCTCGACACTCCAGCTACTTTAGATATTTCAGTAATTGAAATCTTAGAAATAGGCTTTGATTTTAAAAGCTTTACGAATGCGGTTGTTATACATTCTTTAATTATAGTATTATCAGTTTTTGACATGAACAAAAGCCTCCTTTTTGTAACATTATACAGCAAAAATCTAATTTTTTTTACATTAATGTGTTACAATTTGCAACGAAATAACAAATTAGTTTCCGAGGGGGAAATATGAAGATTGCAATTTTAACGGATTCAAACGCCGGTTTAACTAAAGAAGTTGCTAAAGAAATGGGAGTTTTTTTATTAAAAAACCCAGTAATTATAGACGGACAAGTATACTTCCAAGAAGATGATTTATCAGAAGAGTTTTTCTTTAAGGCATTAGAGGATAAGAGAGATGTTTCAACTTCTCAACCATCTCCAGGCTTAACTATGAATAAATGGGATGAAATTTTTAAACTTGGATACGATCAAATTGTCTTTGTACCAATTTCAAGAGGCTTAAGTAGCACATGTGATACTTGCTTAGCTTTAGCTCAACAAGAGGAATATGAAGGAAAAGTATTTGTAGTTGATAATCATAGGGTATCAGTAACTCAAATATTATCTATACGTAAGATTCAAGAACTTATTAAAGAAGGTAAAACAGGTGCTGAAATAAAAAAGATACTTGAAGACGAAGCATATGAATCAATTATTTATTTAAGTGTCAACACTTTAGAATATCTTAAGCGTACTGGAAGAGTAAATGCTGTCAGCGCTGCAATTGGTTCTTTATTAAATTTAAAGCCAGTTTTAACAGTTAAAGGTGAAAAGTTCGATGCTATTTCCAAAACTAGAGGAATGGTTAAGGCTAAATTAGAAATGTTTAAATTTTTGAAAAATGATATCGAAACTAGATTTACACAGTTGAAAGATCACTTAGTAATCGGTGTAGCTGGTGCAGGCTTAACAAAAGAAGAAGCCGATAAGTGGACTAATGATGTAAAAGAATACTTTAGCCAATACTATTCTAACGTTGAAGTCTTCTTCGCTCCACTTTCTCTTAGTGTCAGTGCTCACACTGGGCCTAAAGCTCTTGGCTTTGGTATTAGTATTTAAAGAATAATTATGTGCCATCAAAGTTATATTTGATGGCTTTTTTAGTATTTTTATCTAACTTTTGTAAACAATAAAAGTGAGGTGAAAATATGATAGGAATTATAAGCAAAAATAATAAGATAAGTAACGTTGAACCAGGAGTGACTTTAAATATTTATGACCCAATAGGTGTTTTTTATAATGAAATAGCTCATTATTTTATTATAGATATTAAGCATTTAAAAAATTTGGTTGCTGAATACAAATTAAAAGATATTATTTGTGCGTTTACCTCTAAAGAAGTTAAAAATGAGTTTAAAAACGTTATTTTTTACGAAAATAAAAATATGACAATCGACGAAGCTTTAGAATATTTTTATAAAGCAAATGATATTCAAAGAAGAAAAAAAGAGAACGAATTGCGTTCCTTTGCTCGTTATCAAGTTTTTGTGACTGAAGAGGAAAAAAGATTAAGAAATGAATTCTCTTGTATGGATTACTTAGATGATGACGATATAGGCGGTTCATAAAAAATTCGACTTATATAGACATTAATTACCTGTTGAGAAGCATATTATGTTTTCAACAGGTGAGAACGATGGAATGGAATGTTTATAAAGTAAATGACAATATCGATTTATCAAATTCATTTTTTGATATGTTAGATGGTAGTGAGGCAAATCACTTAAACTATTTAACTTTAAGACCAATAAGATTTTATGAAATATTAAAGGAGTTAAATTCTAAAGATATTTTAAGGTCAGATTTTAAGATTACCCCAATAAGTATTTCTTACTTTAATCCCTTAAAAAGAAGGAAAGATGAAATAGTTTCAGATAAGGAAGGGATACACTATGTTGGAGAAGATTTAGATTCTCCATTAGTTTATATCCTATATAGAATGGGAAAATTATATTTTGAAGAGCTTAAAATATAAATATAATTTACTAAACATTTTTTTTGTGCTAAATTAATCTCGAAAAGAGGTTTTAACATGGAACGTGGTTCAGGAATTTTACTCCCAATATTCTCGCTTAAAAGTAAGTACGGTATTGGTACATTTGGATCTGAAGCTTATAATTTTGTTGATTTTTTGGAAAAATCACATCAAAAATATTGGCAATTATTGCCTTTAAATCCAACAAGTTATGGCGATTCACCATATCAATCATTCTCAGCTTTTGCACTTAATCCATACTTTATTGATTTAGAGTTATTAATTAAGCAAGGCTATATTACAAAAGAAGACGCTAAAGAACTCGATAAACCATATTTTAGAGGTATCGATTACGGATTCTTATATAACGTTAGATTTAACGTTTTAAAGAAAGCATATCACAATTCTTTTGATTCATTATCTGAAAAGATCAGAGGCTTTGTCGCTAAAAATGCATGGGCTAAAGAATATGCTGCCTTTATGGTTGTTAAGGGACTTAATGATGGTAGAAGTTGGCAAGAATGGAGCCCTGAATATCAAAACTATTCAAGAGCTTTATTAAAGAAGATTGAAAATGAAAATAAAGATGAATATAACTTTTGGATCTGGACTCAATATATTGCAACGAAACAATATAAGTCTTTAAAGAAATATGCAAATAAACACGGAGTCAAAATTGTTGGTGATATACCAATTTATGTCGCTTTAGACTCTGCAGACGTTTGGACAAACCAAAGTGTTTTCCAATTAGATAGTGAACATAGACCAACAAAGGTTGCTGGTGTACCACCAGATTACTTCTCAGCTACTGGTCAATTATGGGGTAACCCTTTATATGATTATGAGAAGATGAAAGAAAATGGTTTTAGATGGTGGAAGAAGAGAACAGAAATTTGTTCTGGACTTTTTGATGTCTTAAGAATAGACCATTTTAGAGGCATGGAAGCTTATTGGGCAGTTCCATATGGTGATACTACAGCAATAAATGGATCTTGGATTAAAGGACCATGCATGGATCTTGTCAACGCTATTAAAAAAGCTGGTAAAGGCATGGATGTTATTGCTGAAGACTTAGGTTTCTTAACTCAAGAAGTTAAAGATCTTAAAGCCGAAGCTAACTGGCCAGGTTTAAAAATTTATGAATTTGGTTTTGATGCCCCACTCGATAGAAGCAATGACTATTTACCACACAACTATGAAAAAGAATGTGTTGCTTATATCGGAACACACGACAACGATACATTAAAGCACTTCATTGAAACTAAACCAGAATTAGTCCCATCGATGCTTGAATACTTAGGACTTTCTAGAGTAGAAGATATTCAAGAAACTATGATAGGTTCTTTAATGAGAAGCAACGCTGAAGTTGTTATCTTTACAATGCAAGATTTATTACATGAAGGTGGAGAATATAGATTTAATACTCCAGGTACACTTGGACCAAACTGGCAATATCGTTTAGATGATAACTCTTTATCAAATGAATTAGCAGATCATTTAAAAGCTTTAACTTTAGAAAGTGGACGTTAAGATGGATTATAGCGAACGCTATATAATTGCAATCGATTCAGGAACGACATCTACTAGAGCTATCTTATTTGATACAAAAGGAAATATAGTTACTTCAGCTGTCAGACAACTTAGATGCTTATATCCTCAATCTGGATATGTTAATCTTGATCCTAATGAAATATTTATTTCAGTTGTCGACAGCGTAAATGAAATTTTAATTAATAGCGGTGTTTCTACTAGCTCAATAATTGGTATTGGACTTACTAATCAAAGAGAAACTACATTGTTATTTGATGCTAAAACTCAAAAGCCTTTAACTGAAGCAATTGTTTGGCAATCAAAAGAAACTGAAGATATAGCTAATTCCTATCAAGCTTTTGAAGGAATGATTAAGGAAAAGACTGGTTTAAAAGTCTCTTCATATTTTAGTTGTTCAAAAATTATATGTTTACTTGAAAAATATAATTTAAAAGAAAAAGCTAGAAGAGGTGAAGTTCTTTTTGGAACAGTTGATACTTGGTTAATTTATAAATTGACTGGTGGTAAGGTGTTTGCTACTGATGTTACAAACGCTTCACGTACATCGTTATATAACATATTTAAGTGTGATTATGACGATGATCTTTTAAAGCTTTTTGATATACCTAGAAAGATGTTGCCAGAGGTTAAAATGAGTATTGACGATTTTGGGAAAGCTGTTGTTTTCCCAGGAAGTGAAATACCTATTTTGGGAGTTGCTGGTGACCAACAATCGGCTTTGTTTGGACAAAGATTATTTGAAAAAGGTGGACTTAAGAATACCTACGGAACTGGACTATTTACTTTACTTAATATAGGTAAAGACAAAGTTATATCTAAAAACGGATTATTAACAACTATAGCTCTTGGCTATAAAGGTGAAATAACTTACGCTTTAGAAGGCTCTGTTTTTATTGGTGGAGCAGCTGTACAGTGGCTGAGAGATGAATTAAAACTTATAAAGAAAGCTAGTGAAAGTGAAGTTTATGCATCTTTAGCCAAAGGAGATAAAGATGTTTATGTCGTCCCAGCCTTTTCAGGATTAGGCACGCCATATTGGGATGAAAAATGCCGTGGTGCTATATTTGGAATGACAAGAGCTACATCAAGGGAAGTTTTAGTTAAAGCAACTTTAGAAAGCATAGCTTATCAAACATACGATGTTATTCGAACTATGACTGAAGAAGCAGGACTTGTCGATGGATATAAGTTCTTGGTTGATGGCGGAGCTACTTCAAACTCTTATTTAATGCAATTTCAGTCTGATATTTTACAAAAAGAGTTGTTGTGTCCAAAAATGAAAGAAGTTACTGCTTTAGGTGCTTACTTTATGGCTGGACTTAACGCTGGGGTTTTTAAAGATTTTGAAGATATAAAGAAATTAGATTTATCATATCAAAAGTTTTCTCCTCAAATGGAATATAAAGAATCTAAGCAAAGATTAGAAAAATGGAATAAGGCTGTAGCCGCTGCGAGATTATTTGAATGAAAAGTTTAAAATATAAAATCATATATGAAGATGATAAAATCTTAATTGTAGATAAACCATCAGGACTATTAACAATAGCATCAAATGACAAAAATGAGCCTAACTTATTTCACATGGTTTCTTTACATGTTAAAGAAAAAGATAAATATGCTAAGGTGTTTATAGTTAATAGATTAGACAAACTTACAAGTGGGCTTGTTGTCTTTGCTAAAGATTATGATTTAAAAATTAAATTGCAAAGTTATTTTGAAGATAGAACTGTAATTAGAAAATATGAGGCGATTGTTGCTGGAATATTAAAAAAAGATAAAGACAGAATTAAGATTAAATTAGTTGAAGATAAATTTGGAAATGTTTTTATTTCTAATCATGGGAAAGAAGCAATAACAGATTATGTTGTTGTAAAAAACGATGGCACAAATACTCTTGTTGATATTTCACTTGTTACAGGCAGGAAAAATCAAATAAGGTTAGCTTTTGTTGCAATAAAACATCCGATTATTGGCGATACAAAATACGCTAAGGAATATGCTAAGAACACAAAAAGAATGATGCTTAATTGCTATGAACTAGTTTTTCCTAACGATGCACCAATTTCTCAACACAAATTTAGCATACAAAAAAAATTCAATTATAAGGCAACTCTTATGAGTTGCTTTTTTAGGTGATAAATTTTATTTTTCTATAAACGTGTACGCAAATAAAGCCAAATTTTACTATTTAATTATATCATTTTATCGATTTTATACTTCTTATAGGTTATAATCATTTAAAAGGAGAAAAATATTATGGAGTGGATAAATGCAAATGCAGGATTGTTAGTATTTATTGCTATAGTTTTGTTAATAGCTTTAGGGGTAATACTTACATTTGTTTTAATAAAAGTCAAAGTTATTGTTAAAAATACAGTTGATTCTTCTCTTAAGATGGAAGCAAATATTAAAAAAGAATCAAATAAGAATAGTGAAAAAGTTGTATTAACAATTTATAACACAAACTTCAGAGATGTTATTATTCATGGATTTGGATTTCAATACAAAAATCAAGAAATTGATTTTATTTCAGAATATATGAACGAAAGAAGTTTATCAGAAAAACCTGCTGTTCCAGCTCGTAGTTCAATTTCTTTTGCTATTGATCCTTCTAGATTAGAAAAATACATTTTAGAAAGTAATAACAAGAGTGATAAGATTGATGTCTTATATAACGTTGTAACAGACTCTGTCGGAAATAGAATTGCAACAAAAAATAAGACTGTTCGTAAATGGCTTGCTAAAAGACATAAGATAAGAATTGAAAAAGCTAAGATTCAATTACACGAAGAAAAAGTTGAAAAGTATAAAGAAGAACATAAAGGTAAGAAACCATTCTCAGCCTTATTATGGCCAATGTTACACCCACATCTCTCTAAGAGTAATAAGGTAGTTGAAAGAAGTGAACAAATTGTTTTAAGTGATGAAACAGAAGCAACTACAGATTCTGCTTTAGAAAAAGAAACACAAAGTGAAGTTGAAAATGAAAAAGTAGAAGAAGTCATTGAAAACGAAGAGACAAATTCAACTGAAGAGTCAACAACTACTGATGAATTAGTTGATGGTGACGAAGCTTTAGAAACTACAGAAGAAGAAAATAATAATTAGGAGTTTGAAATGATTATTACATTAGTAATGGACCAATATGGTCAAGTAAATAATGGTACAACAGTAACTACCATGCGATTTGCTGAAGTTCTTAGACAACATGGTCATGAAGTTAGAATTGTAGCATATAACCCAAAAGGAAAAGATAATAACGACGATCCATATTTCTATGGAGTAGATTGCTATAAGATTCCAGTATTTGATGGATTAGTTAGAAGTCAAGGTATGATTTTTGCTAAACCAGATGATGAAGTATTGATGAAAGCAATTAAAGGTTCTGATGTTGTTCACTTACTTTTACCATTCCCAATTCAAAGAAGAGCAAGATTAATTGCTAAGGAACTTGGTGTTGCTACAACTGCAGCTTTCCACTGCCAACCTGAAAACATTACATATACTTGCTTTGTTGGTAAGGTCAAAAAGATTAATGATATTTTATATAATCAATTTAGAAAAGGATTCTATCAATATATAAATCATATCCATTGTCCATCAGTAATGATTAGAGATCAATTGGTTAAGCATAAATATAAAGCTAATTTACACGTTATTAGTAATGGTGTTGCTCCAACATTTGTTCCTATGGAAGTTGAAAAGCCTGAAGAATTAAAAGATAAGTATGTTATTTTGATGGTTGGTAGACTTTCAAGAGAAAAAAGACAAGATCTCTTAATTAAAGCTATTGGTACTAGTAAATATAACAAAAATATTCAACTTATTTTATGTGGTAAAGGACCTTGGAAAAAACATTTACAAAAACTTTCTAAAAAGTATTTGGCAAATCCAGTTAAATTTGAATTCTTACCACAACCAGAACTTTTAAAAGTAATCAATTATTCAGATTTATATGTACATGCTTCTGATGCTGAAATTGAAGCAATTTCTTGTATGGAAGCCTTCACTTGTGGTTTAGTACCTGTTATTTCTAATTCAGAATTAACAGCAACTAAACAATTTGCTCAAGATCCTCATTGCTTATTTGAAGCTGGAAATTATAATAGCTTAAGAGAACAAATTGAATATTTCTATGAACATCCAGAAGAAAAAGAAGCTTTATCTAAGAAATATATCGAATATGCAAAGCAATACGCTTTAGATTATTGTGTTACAGCTTTAGAAAAAGTCTTTGAACAAGAAATTAAAGAGAATGAAGAGCGTAAGAAAAAAGGCTTAAATAATCAATTCACTCATAAAGAAATAAAAAAGATCAAAAAAATTGATAAAGAAGTTCAAAAACAAATCGAAAAAGAAATCAAATCAGGACGTGTTAAAGTTCGTGAAGATATTGATTTAACAAACGATAAAGAAGAATAATAATAAAAATCCAACCAACCGGTTGGATTTTTTTAACTATTAAGTATTTTTGAATAAATTTCTTTAACTTGATTATTTAAATCTTCAATTGAACCTTCATTAGAAATTATATAGTCAAGTTTGTTTCTATTTTCAGCGTATTTGTTTGATTTGCTTATATTATTTTGATTGTTATAGTTATCAGCATCTCTATCTGATAAATATTTTAATCTTGTCTCATTTTTAGCTTCAACTCCAATTGTAAATGAGAAAAGCTTGTCATATCCAGCATTAAATAGTAGTGGAATCTCGGCTACAACAATCTTGTCTGTATGAGAGATTAAGAATTCGTTTAATTTGTCCTTTACAACGCTCCAAATAAATCTTTCATAACATGCTTTAAATGTTTTGTTTGTGTTAAATAAGTTATAGATAACATCTTTTGAAATTGAATTATCAATTATAACTTCTGGGAATTTTAACTTTAATAATTTTATGAATGTTGGATCAGTATATAAATTATGAACACATTCATCAGCTGAGAAAGTATATACATCTAAGTCTTTGAATAATTTCAAAACTGTAGATTTTCCTGAGGCGATTTCTCCTGTTAAACCGATTGTATAACTAACGTGTTGGCACTTAGGACAAAATGTCGTTCCACGACCACCAACAAATCTCTTTTTTAACTTTGTATGGCAAGTAGGACACTCTTGATTCTCATGTCCATATACTTTTAAGAAAGTTTGAAATAAACCGGATATTCCTTCAGCTGGATGATAACTTTTAATAGTTGACCCGCCATTTTCTATTGCTTGTTTAAGAATTATACGAGAGTTTAAAATCAAATTTTTAGAATCTTCCTCAGTTATATCTTTAGCTTTCATAAATGGACTTAATTTTGAAGCAAAGGCAACTTCATCAGCATATATATTTCCTAAACCACACATAATTTTTTGGTCAAGCAAGGCTTCTTTAAGAGACTTGTTTATTCTAGAATAAGCTCTTTTTAAATAGTCCATTTCTGTGATTTCAAAAGGCTCTGGACCAACTTCTGTTAATGGTGGTTCAATATAAGTTTTATCTTTATCTTTTAGATACATAACTCCAAATTTTCTTGTATCTTTGAAGAAAAGATAACTTCCATCATCTAAAGTAAAATAAAGCGATGTGTGTTTGTCTAAATTAGCTTCAAGTCCATTTAGATGGAAAAACTTTCCTTCCATTCTTAAGTGAACAATAAGTGACTTAGTTCCTAAATCAAAGACTAAGAATTTTCCTTTACGATTAACGTTTCCAATTTTTAATCCTTTAATATTCGTAATAAAGTCAGAGTAATCTGATTGAATTAATCTTTTATATAAGACATTAACATCAATTATTGTTCTTCCTTTAACTGCGTTATTTAATATTCTTTTTACAGTTTCTACTTCAGGTAATTCAGGCATAGTATTTTCTCCTATTTGGCATCATACCAGCAAAAAGCGCTAGAGCCTTCGACTTTAAGTCGACATTTTAACTTTAATGCATTTTCCATTATTTCTATGATCTTATCTTCAATGATTCCTTTTTCATCCTTAGGAACTTTAAATATAAGTTCATCGTGGATTTGAAGAACCATTTTGGTTTTATAATTTTTAAGCATTTCATCAATTTTTATCATTGCAACTTTTATTAAATCAGCGGCTGAGCCCTGAACAGTTGTATTTATTGCAGCTCTTTCAGAGAAAGCTCTAAGAGTATGGTTTTCAGAATTAATATCTTTTAAATATCTTCGTCTATTTAAAATTGTCGTGACATATTCATGTGATTTGGCAAAATTTATGACGTTGTTGTTATATTCTTCTAGACCGGTGAAGGTGCTGTGGAAATTATCCATTATTTCTTTAGCTTCAGTTCTTGATATTTCTAGTTGTTCAGCTAATCCATATGAAGAAATTCCATATACAATTCCAAAGTTGACTGCTTTGGCTTTTCTACGCATATCGTGTGTTACTTCATTTAAAGGCACGTGGAAGACAACAGAAGCAGTGGTTGTGTGAATGTCTACATCGCTATTAAAAGCGTCTAGAAGCTGCGTTACGTTAGCAAGGGAGGCGATCATTCTTAATTCTATTTGTGAATAGTCAAATGACATGATATAAAATTCGTTATTAGGATAGAAGAAGGCTTTTCTTATCTCTTTGCTTTCTTCGTTTCTGATGCTAATATTTTGTAAGTTTGGTTCACTCATTGACAATCTTCCAGTAGTTGTCAAAGCTTGATTAAACATAGCGTGTATTTTACCATCGCTAAATATGTGTTGAGGTAAAGATTCTGTATAGCTAGAGATACTTTTATTAATTTTTCTATAATCAATTAAAAGTTCAATTATAGGATGTTGATTTTTCATAGCGTTTAGTACTTCAAAACTTGTTGAAGTTGATTTTTTGCTCTTTGGATTAGTTAATCCAAGTTCTTCGAACAATAAAGCGCCAACTTGCTTTGGAGAATTTAAATTTATTTCATGACCAATATATTGGATAATTTTATCTTTTGTTTTGGTTAATCTTTCTTTATATTGTTCATTAATTTTAGCTAGTGTTTCTTTATCGATAGGAAATCCTTCAATCTCCATTGTTGCTAAAACTTTTGTTAAAGGCATTTCTACTTTTTCAAAAAGATCGATTTCCTCAAGCTCTTTAAGTTTGTTTAAAACTGAATCTTTAAGTTCTACCGATTTTAAAGAAAGCAATGCGTAAGCAGGTAAAGTTTCATCGTTTATTCCATAACAATTTAATATTGCTTTAGGTTCACTTTCTACATCAGCATCAATTAAATATGTTGCTAGAAGCAAATCGAAATCAAAGCCGATAGGTGTTGGTAATCCAAGTCTATTAGCTATGACAATTAATGCTTTTAAGTTGTAAGTAGATTTTTGTTTTGGAGAAACTAAATAAGTTTTAAAATAATCGTCTTTTATAGCGTTATCTTTCGAAATATAAAATATTTCTTTTCCATTAGATAAATAAAAGCAATCTATTGTTCCGTTATGTGGATTTTCACCGCTAAAGGATACAACTATGGACGAGACATCGATATCTTTTAACGTTGTTAGCTCTTTAATACTATAAGAGTTTTTATTTTTTTGAGTTTCGACAAATTCAAAATTAGAATAAGCTTCTAATCTTTCTTCATCAAAGTCTAGCGACATTTGTTCTCCTTCACGTCTTTTCATTTCATCTTCTAGTTCTTTATAAAATTTATATAAGTCATATTTTTTATAAAAAGCTCGTAGTTCAAGATAGTTAAAATCTTTAACTTGTCCTTTGTCATAAACTTCATAAATATTTGGCATATCTGTTATTATTGTGGCTATGTGCTTACAAAATCTTCCAAGTTCAGCGTTTTCAACTATATTTTTTGCTGTTTTTGTATTTAAAGATTGCATACCAATGATTATTTCTTCTAGGTGTCCGTATTCATTTAAAAGTTTAACGGCTGTTTTTTCGCCGATACCAGGTATTCCTTTAAAGTTATCTGATGTATCTCCTACTAATCCCTTATAATCAGTGACCTGATCAGCTCTAAAGCCTAATTTTTCATAAATGTTATCTTTAGTGAAAAGCTCTATTTCAGATAAACCTTTTCTAAGAAACTTAACGACAATGTTGTCGTCTAAAAGTTGTAAAAAGTCTTTATCTGATGTAAATAGAGTTACTTCATCACCTAATTTGGCAGCATATTTAGCTAGTGAACCGGCAATATCATCACCTTCATATCCTGGAAGTTCATAGTAAAAAATACCCATTGCATCTAAAAGCTTTCTGGCTAATGGAAGTTGAACTTTTAAGGCTGGTTCAAGTGGCTTTCTATTCTTTTTATACGTCTCTAATTCTTTTGAACGGAATGTCTTGCTATCTGTATCAAAGCAAACGATCATCTTGTCATTATCAGATAATTCGTTTTTTATTTTTTGCATCATATTTTTAAAAGAGTAAATAGCGTTTGTAGGTGTTCCATCTTTACTGTGCATAAGTTCAACACCAGGTCTAAATAATGCATAAAAAGCTCTAAATAATAATGAATTTCCATCGATAATATATGTTTTTGACATGTTATTTCTCCTTTATAATTGATGCGTTAGTTATGCGGTTAGTGTTTCTATCAATATTTCCTGAAACTAGTATCTTATCATAAGTAGTTAAACCTTGTGGTTTACTTGATATAATTCTATATTCGTTATATCCATCTGTTACAAAATTAACATAACTGGTTGATGTTTTTATTTCTTCTTTAGTTATAATCAAAGGAATATATCCTTCCTTTGTCGTTATAAGATCTTTTATCTTTATTGATAAGCAAACTCCTAATGTATCTTTTTCTCTAATTAAATTTTTAACTTTGTCATCACTTCTTTTAATATCCAAAGTTTCATCACCTAGCATATATTCGCTATCTTGTATTAATTGAGGACAGCTTTCAATAAGTCCTCCACGCGTATAACCAAACGAGTCGAAAACGCCAGCATTTATTAACGATTTAAAGCTATTAATATCTAACGAATTTGATTTTCGAAGGCTTACTATAACATTAGATAAAGAACAAAATTTATTATTTCTATTAGTAACTAAAGATTCATAGACACCTTTATTTATTCCAGATATTGTTTTAAATGGTAAATAAATACAATTGTCTAATACAACTGGTTTAGAAGAGTTACTGATATTGATGTCTGGATTTTTAATTTTTATACCAAAATATCGTGCTTCTCGTATAAGCTTTATGAAGTTTTTATCTGATGTTGATGTTGTTTCTAATAGAGCACTATAAAAAGCTAGAGGATAATGCGCTTTATAATAAAGCAACAAAAGTGAAATCATTGAATATGAAACTGAGTGGGATTTGTTAAAGCCGTAATTTGAAAATTTAAGAATTAAATTATAGATATTTTCGGCGTCGCTTTTTTGATAACCATTATTGATAGAGCCATTTATAAATTCTTCTTTTAAGGCCATCATTTTGGAAGTGTCTTTTTTAGAAATTGCGCGACGTAAAAGATCAGCTTTTCCAGGTTCAAATTTTGCAACTATTTGTGCAATGCGAATAATTTGTTCTTGATAGATAATTATTCCGTATGTTTCTTTTAATTCATTGTCGAGTGCTTTATATCCTGAAGATGGAATCTTATTTTCCTCTTTTCTTTTGGCGTATATAGGTATATTAGCCATTGGCCCTGGCCTAAATAAAGCAAGGAGAGCAACTAGATCATTAAAACAAGTAGGTTTTATTTGCTTTATAGCTTCATTTATTCCATATGATTCAAGTTGGAAAATACCTAACGTCATACCTTTATTTAAAATTTCGTATGACTTTTGGTCGTTTAAATTTTCGGAAATATTTATATCTTTATATCCAAGTTCTTTAATATAATTTCTGATATTTTTTATAAATGTCAAATTAGATAAACTTAAGATATCCATTTTTAAAAATCCTAATTGTTCTAAATAGCTGAATTCTTGATTAACAATACCATTTTTAAATTCAATTGATTCATTTAATGGCGTGTTAGATAAAATAATTCCAGCTGCATGAATTGAAGTGTTTGTTGGAAAACCGACAATTTTGTTAGCTTTAGAAACTATATTTTGATAGTATTTGTCAGATAAAAGTTTGTTGAAAGAATAATTGCTTTTAGCTTCTTCTTCAAAATTTGTGCTTTTTGAATTCTTGGCAATTGATTTAGCTAAAGTATCTACTCTTGCTGGAATGTATTTTAAAACATCTCCGACGTTTCTAATAGAGCTCTTAAGTTTGATTGTGTTAAAAGTAACAATATTAGCTACTTTATCTTCACCATATCTTCTTTTAATATAGTCTATTACTTCTATACGTCTTTCTTCTTCGATATCGACATCAATATCAGGCATTGTTACTCTTAATGGATTTAAAAATCTTTCAAAACTAAGGTTAAACTTTAGCGGATCAATTTCAGTTATTCCTAAAACATATGAAACTAAACTACCTGCTGCTGATCCACGGCCTGGCCCGACTAATATTCCTATTGATTTTGCGTAATTTATATAATCAGAAACTATTAAAAAATAATCTGAATAGCCCATTTTAGAAATTATATTAAGTTCTTTTTCAATTCTTTTTAAGTAAACGTCGCTAGATAAATTTAATTTATTGGCATTTTCAAAAGCGAGTTGCCTTAATTTATTATCACTTTCTTTTTGTTCTTGATAGAATTTGAGCATATGTCCTTTAATATCTAAAAAATTAAAGGTACAATCATTTGCTATTTCTACTGTATTATTTATCTCTTCATTAGAATATAATACGCCTAAAGCTTTTGGACTTAAAATAAAGTATGGTCCTTCTTGATTTAATGACTCAATAGTAGATTTTTCTTTTATGGCATTAAGAATTTGATAAGCTTCATGATCTTTTTTATTGGCATATAAAATGTTAGGAAAAGCAACTAATTTATAAGGATATACTTTTACAAAATCTCTTATTAAATTTGCTTTTGTTATATCATCTTGATTATATATTTCTAATCCTAAATATAAATTATCAACTTTGTTAGAAAGCTTATAAATTAAGTTTTTACACAAGTCAATTTTTGTTATTGATGAAGTATGAATAACAGCAATCAATCCTTTAAGCTCATATGAATCAACTTTAAGTGGCTCTGTTAAATCAATACTATTTACTATTTTTAATATGTTTTTATAACCATCGTTATTTTTAATATAAAAAGATACTTTGATAATTTCGCCATTAAGACAAATATCCAAAGTTAAGCCGTATATTGATTTTAAATTATTCTTTTTCATTTGAACGCTAAAAGGACCATATCCATATGTATGGTTTAGATCGGCTATAGCACCGCCCTTATAATTGAATAATTTTAATTTTGCAATATAATCTTCAATTTTTAAAGCGCTCTCTAGCAATGAATATTCGGATAAAACGTTTAAAGGATAAAAATTAAAATCTTCTTTAATCATACTTATATTATAAATGTTTATTTCAATTTAAACGAGAGAAAGACAATAAATTTTTAATATAAAATTATTTGTAATAAAAAATGTCGATAAAAACACAATAAAAGCTTAATTTATCTTGCGTTTACATTTAAATATGAGTATAATTCATATGGTTTTAAAGCGAACACCGCTTCAGAAGGAGGTGGAAATATTATGCCAAAAACCACCGTACGTGAAAACGAGTCCTTAGACGAAGCTTTACGCCGTTTCAAGAGACAAGTCAACAAAGCAGGTACCTTAGCTGAAGCTCGCAAACACGAAGCTTATCTCAAGCCAGGCTTACGTCGTAAATTAAAGAGCGAACAAGCCAGACGCAAAGGTCGCTAAACAATAGTCCGCATGTCGGACTTTTTTGTTGCTCTTAAAAAGTAGATTTTTAATATCTTTAGTGTTAAAATAAAAAGGATTTAAGGAGAATTTTTATGGATATTTATGAAAAGTTAAGTAAGATTGTTAAAAAGTTTATTAAGGGAAAAGAAATTACTCCAGAAAGTAAACTTAAAGATCTTGGATTGGATTCCTTAGATATCGCAGATATTTTAGCTGCTATTGAAGAAGAATTTGGTTTCGAATTTGAAGATGAAGAAATGTATTCCATTTCTACAGTTGAAGATTTAAAAAATCTTATCGAAAAGAAAATGTAATTATTTAGCCAGATTAATTTCTGGCTTTTAATTTGCAATAACGCACTATAACTTTTTTACTTAAAATCAAAGAAAATATCTTTTAGTTTTGGCTACTAATAATATTTTCAAAAAAAATCAAAAAGTTGTTGCAAACGTGATATTCCTATGATATTATAATGGACGTGCCGCTTAGTTAGCTCAGTTGGCAGAGCAATCGGCTGTTAACCGATCGGTCGTAGGTTCGAGCCCTACACTAAGCGCCATTTTTTATCTAAAGGCCCGTTGGAGAAGTGGCTTAACTCACATGCCTTTCACGCATGCATTCATGGGTTCGAATCCCGTACGGGTCACCAATAGAATAGAATTTGTCTAATACGCTTGTATTGGACTTTTTTTATATGTAAAATTTGATATTATAAAATAATAGTTAGGATTGACAATTAGTCTTAAATTATTAAAGATTATTTATTATTTTAAGAATTATAATGGAATTATTAAAAGCGAAGATAGTTTAAAAATTCATAAAGTATTATTAGGGGTAGTAAAATA